>JAAUYH010147479.1_pt1 | contig 14786 bp, 14 predicted proteins | sample 7278061 | NCBI WGS metagenome assembly JAAUYH01 (sample SAMN14350203, study PRJNA611818) | marine sediment metagenome | isolation source: surface marine sediment (0.6m) | place: French Polynesia: Moorea | collected 2018-08
CCGGCGGGATCGGTGGCGACGCCCTCGACCGTGTAGGTGCCGGGCAGGAAGGGCACGTAGGTGCCGGCGCCCGTGCCGTCGATGGCCACAACGGCGCCGCCGGGATCGCCCGGACCGGTAACGGTGACGACGAAGCTGCTGACAGCGACGTTGTCCACGGCCGATGCGGTAATGGCGACCGGGTTGGCCAGGTCCACCGGGTCCGGCGCGGCGGTCACGGAGACCGAGGGCGCATCGTTGTCGGCGCCCACGGTGAACGAGGTCGTATCCGAACCGGTGTTGCCTGCCGCGTCGGTGGCCTCGGCCACGACGTTGTGCAGGCCGACCATGCTGGTGGTGTAGACGGCGATGCCGGAGGCGTCCAGCGGCACCGGCGCGCCGTTGATGGTGAGCGTGCGCCCGACCACGCCGCGGTCGTCGGTGGCCGTGACCGTTACCGTGACATCCTGGCCGAAGAGCAGCCCGGGCGGCGCATCGACGGTCACGGTGACGATCGGGTCGGTGGTATCGGGCGTCTCGACATTGAAGGGCACGTTGCGCGTGCCCACCATGCCGTCGTTGTCCTGCGCCTGGATGATGGCCACGTGGGCCCCGGCCTGCGTGGGCACGAAGCTGCCCTGGTTGGCCACCAGCGGCACGTTGACGATGCTCGTGTCCGGCTGCTGGATATCGAGGGTCGTCGAGACGACGGTGCCCTCGTCGAAGGTCGTCACGTCGATGGTGACCGTGTCCCCCACCTCGATGTAGTCCGGAGAAACAGTCGCCAGCACGCGTGGAAAACCGATGCCCTGCGCCAGCAGGCGGCTCTCGCTTTCAGGGGCGGCAACCAGCAGGTCGGCGTCGAGGTCCTGGTTCAGGTCATCGGCACCCAGCCCGAAGCTGCGGCGCGTGTCGGCCGGCAACTCGGCGCCGGTGGCGTCGGTGAAGGTGCCGGAGCCGTCGTTGAGCAGCACGCGGTCCTGGCCGGCGTTGGCCAGCACCAGGTCGGGGGTGCCGTCGAAATCCACGTCGGCGGTGGCCAGGCGTATGGTGAAATCGCCTGGTGCCGGCAAGGCGCCGGCCGAATAGATGCCGCTGCCATCGTTGAGCAGCAGGCCCGCGCCACCGGCGCCGTTGGCCACTACGATATCCGTGTCGTCGTCGCCATCGACGTCGAGGGCAAGCGCGTCGGTGGAGTCATCGGTCGCTGCCGGCAAGTTGGCGCCGGTCACGTCGGTGAACACGCCGAGTCCGTTGTTGAGCAGCAACCGGTTCTGCGTGCCGCCGTTGGCGACGAACAGGTCGAGGGTGCCGTTGGCATCGGCATCGACCAGCAGCAGGTCGTAGCTGGGATCGGTGTCAGCCGGCAGGCGGCCGTCGGTATCGTCGGCGAAAACGCCGGCGCCGTCATTCACCAGCACCTGGTTGCCGCTACCGCGGTTGGCCAGCACCAGGTCGGGGCCATTGACGCCGTCGACGTCGCCAGCGGCGGCGGCCAGCGTCGTGCGGGCACCCGCGGGCAGGCGCGTATCGGTCTCGTCGGCGAAAACGCCGGCCGTGTTGATCAGCAGGCGATTCTGGCCGTCGTTGGCCAGGAACAGGTCCAGGTCGGCATCGCCATCGACGTTGACGAACACCGCCGACACCGTGCCGTCAGCCAGCGACGGCAGGCGAGCACCGGTCTCGTCGGTGAACTGCCCCGAGCCATTGTTGATGAGCAGCACACTCTGGCCATTGACGGAGATGAACGCGTCGGGCTCGCCGTCACCGTTGACGTCACCGATCGCCACCGAGTAGGCGTCGCCGGCCACCGTGGGCAGATCGCTGCCGCTGACGTCGTCGAACGCGGCGCGCGTCGGCGCGGCCACGCCGGCCAGGCACAACCCGATGACCGCCGACAGGGCGGTTGCGCCGAAAGCGGCGGGCCTTGGGCGGCGGCTGTGCGTGGGCAGGGAATGTCCGGACCTCACCATGGGTTGCCCCTCTGGCTGGCCCGCCGGATCGACGGGAATCTTCGAATCCACCCGTTCTTCTCCTAGTTCTTCGCCGCGGCCCGGTGCCGACGGCTTTTTTGTTTTGGCTCGCGCCTGTCTTCTATCAGGCGCAAACCGTGCGAATTCTGGCTGCCTTTATGGCGCTTGCGTCGCCAGCCGCTCCTTAAGTGCCTGAACGGCTTGATGATCGAACTCATCCGGCAGCAGCTCTGGCCGGTTGAGATAGATGTCCATGAAGCTCTCCGCCGACTGCCAGCCCAGGCCGGGAACGAACACCGCGTTGGTGTCCGGATCCACCCGCAGGACAGCGTCGTCGGCGCGGCCGGAGGAACCGCCTCCCGGCGCCGTTTTGCCGGCGCTGTGGCCGGTCCCCAGGCGGCGCTCGGGCTGCATGGCAGGGTCATCCCGGTCTTCGTTGAGGACGTTGGCAGGTGGAACCGTAGCGAGGGCCGACGGCGGCGAGGCCGCGGCCACGGCGGCATCGGGCCCGGACGCGTCATCCGAACAACCGATCAGTATCGCTATCGCGACAGTTAGGGTGAGAAACCGCTCCAAGCCGTTGGCACCACTCTTTCGCGAACCGCAAACGGACACAGGGCAATGCATTCTTGTCGTTGTCGTTGAGCGGTTCGCGGACAGCCCTGTCCATGATCGCCTGCAGTCGGAGCACGTCCTGCTCGCGACGGGCGCAGTCGATCGCCCCCCGACATGCAGATTTCGTGCCGCACCCCCCCAGCCCCGCCCTGCGGCGGGTCTAGCTGCCTGAAAACTCGGGCAATCCGAAACTCGTGCGAGCGCGAGGGAACGCCGGAATGAGACCCAGTCAAAACCCGGTGGCGGCGTTTGTAAGAAATCCCGACACCTCTGGCGCCGGGGCGATCAGTCTTCCAGCATGCGTCCGAGTGCAATGCTGGCTGCCCCTCCCAGCACGGCGACCACGACGGTGCCGTAGCTGTCCGGCCAGTCGCCCGTCATCCACCCGCCGGCAACCGCCGCGATGGCGCCGGCGACATCAGGGACCAGCGATGCTGCGGTCACTCCCGCGAGCAATCCGCCGGCGATCCAGGCCGCGCCGAGCACGACGAGTCGAACCGCGTGCCGGCGGCGGATGCTGCGCATCACCCGCCGCGTGAAGCCCTCGTCGGACACCGGGCCCGCCTCGCGTGCGAAGGCAGCCAGGAGCTCGCTCTCGAAGGGGTCGTTGTTGCGTTCGGTCATGATGCGAGTGCCTCCAGGGAGAAGTGCGACTTTATGCGGGCCTTTCCGCGATGGATGTGCGATTTCACCGTGCCCAGCGGCAGGCCCGTGACCTGCCCGATTTCCACGTGGGTCAGGCCGTAGCCGTAGCTCAGCACCATCACCGAACGCTCGTCGTCGGACAGCACCGACAGCAGCCGCGCCAAATCGGGCAGTTCACTGGAAAACCGGTCGGGCACGGTGCCCAGGGCCGCTTCCGATTCCTGCCGCAGCCGGCCGGCGAGGGCCGCCTCGCTCTTGCGTTTGCGCAGGTGCATGAGAAACCGGGTGTGGGCGATGCGCAGCAGCCAGCCCGCCAGGCGCCCGCGGCCGGCGAACGTGTGCAGCTTGCGCCACGCGTGCATGAACGTGTCCTGCGCCAGGTCGTCGGCCAGCGCGTGGTCGCCCGTGAGCTGCCTGAGTACGCCACGCACGGTGGACTGGTGGCGTGCCACGATGTCGCCGAACGCCGCCGTATCCCGGCTGGCCAGTACCCTGGCGACCAGCGCCTCGTCCGGCTCGGACGAGCAGGCGCGCGCCGTCAGCTTCGGCTCACGAAGCGCCATAAGCCCAGGTAGGCAACGCCGATGATGGCGGGAAAGGCGCCAATGGCAATCATCGGTCGAATCGCGTCGTCTTCGTTGAGCGCAAAGCCGAAGACGGCGACGGCCACGCCGAGGGCCACCAGCACCACGCCGCGACGCAGGTCTGCATGTGGCCGGGGCGTGGGCCGTCCCAGGCGATCCAGCACCTCGGGGGTGAGCTGCTGTCCCTGCTCGATGGCGGCGCGCACGGTCTGCTGAAGGTCGTGGTTGGTCTTGTAGCGAAACAGGTAGAAGGCGAAGAACACCCCACCGATCACCAGTACCATGACGATGGGGATCCAGATCTCGTGATCGAATTCCATGGGCAAATGTCTCCGGTTCGTTTACGGCCCGCTTGCGGCCTCTGGAACCATCGATGCCCGCCGCCCCCCATCCGGATGCACCCGGCGTGAAGAAAACGGCCCGACGCGTCGACACCGGGCCGCTGGCGGCCGGCATTTCGCCGGGTTTCGCGGCGCGCCTGCCGGTACAATAGCCAATTAACCCATCGTCCGGCGCCCGCCGCGCCCGCTGCACACGCCCATGAGCCGAGCCGTCGTCGTTCTCTCCGGAGGCCAGGATTCAACAACCTGCCTGTACTGGGCCGTGGATCGCTGGGGCGCCGACCAGGTGCACAGCGTTACCTTCGACTACGGTCAGCGCCACCGGGTCGAACTCGACTGCGCGGCGACCGTGTCCCGCATGGCCGGCGTCGCCAACACCCTGCTGCCGATCGATACGTTCGGCGCGCTGGGCGGTGACGCGCTCACCGAACAGGGCATCGAGGTCAAGGCCGGGGTCGACCCGGACACCGGCCTGCCCAACACCTTCGTGCCAGGGCGCAACCTGGTGTTTCTCACCTACGCGGCCGCCCTCGGCTACCAGCTGGGTGCGCACCACCTGGTGACCGGCGTGGCCCAGACCGACTACAGCGGCTACCCGGATTGCCGGCGCAACACCATCGACGCACTCACCAGCGCCATCACGCTCGGCATGGAATTCGAGGTGACCATCCACACGCCGCTGATGCACCTGAGCAAGAAAGAGACGGTGGAACTGGCATCGCGCCTCGGGGCAATGGACGCCATGGCGTGGACACACACCTGCTACAACGGCGCGCAGCCGCCGTGCGGCACGTGTCCGGCCTGCGAATTGCGTGCGAAGGGCTTCGACGAGGCCGGCATCGACGATCCGCTGGTGGCGCGCTTCGGCAGCGGATGACAACGGTGGAAAGGCTCTTCACACTCGCCGCCGCGCCCTTCGACGCGGCCTGCCGTATCGGCGTCTTCGAGGACGACCATCCCTCGGCGCGCCTGCACGGTCACGGCTTCGTGGCGCGGGTGCGCGGGCGACTCCCCGACGAGGCCGCGCCGTTTCCCGGGGGCGGCCCGGCGCTGCTGCGCGACCGGCTCCGCCAGTGCGTCGGGGATCTCGATCACCGCTACCTCAACGACATCATCGCCCTGCCGACCGACGAGAACATTGCACGCTGGATCCGGACCCGCCTGGCGGACGTGCCGGGCATCGAGGTCGTGGGGGTGCAGAGCACCGGCGACGAGGGCGCCGACCTCGACGAAGCCGGTCGCGTCCACGTGTGGCGCCGCTACCGCTTCGAAGCGGCGCATCGCCTGCCGAACGTGCCGCCGGGACACAAGTGCGGGCGCATGCACGGCCACGGCTTCGAGGTGATCCTGCACGTCGCCCAGGACCTGGGGCAGGCGCCGATGGGCCCGGACTTCGCGCGGCTCGACGCCGCCTGGGCGCCGTTCCACGAGCAGCTGCACTACGCCTGTCTCAACGACATCGACGGGCTGGACAACCCCACCAGCGAAGTCATCGCGGGCTGGCTGTGGCAGCGCCTGGCCGACACGCTGCCGGAGCTGTCGTGGGTGAGCGTGTACGAAACGGCAACCGCCGGCTGCCACTACGACGGCCATCGCTACCGCATCTGGAAAGAACGGGTGTTCGAGAGCGCCGTCCGACTCGCGCGGGCGCCCGCCGGCGACCGGCGCCGGCGGCTGCACGGTCACAGCTATCTCGCGCGCCTGCACATTGCGGCGCCCCTGGATACGGTCATGGGCTGGACCATGGACTACGGCGACGTGAAGTCACGTTTCGAGCCCGTCTATCGCCGCCTCGATCACCATCGCCTCGACGAACTGGACGGCCTGGCCGACAACGATCCTGAAAGCCTTGTGCGCTGGATCGCCGACAGCGCCGCCGATGCCCTGCCCGAGATGGATCGCATCGACCTGTACGAAACACCCGGCAACGGGGTGTTTCTCGATCGCGGGGCCGGCGCCCCTGCCCTGCCCGCGCAGCTACGCTGATGACCTACTCGGTCAAGGAGATCTACTACACGCTCCAGGGCGAAGGTGCGCAGGTGGGCCGACCCGCGGTGTTCCTGCGCTTTGCCGGCTGCAACCTGTGGTCCGGCCGCGAACAGCACCGGGCAGCGGCGGTGTGCCGCTTCTGCGATACGGCCTTCGTGGGCACCGACGGCGTCCGCGGCGGCAAGTACGCTACCGCCGCGGCGCTGGCGCGCACGGTCGCGGAGTGCTGGCCCGCCGGCGACGCCGCCGAAGCCGGCCGCCTGGTGGTTTGCACCGGCGGCGAACCGCTGCTGCAGCTCGACACATCACTTATCGAAGCGCTGCACGGCGCCGGCTTCGAGATCGCCGTCGAGACCAACGGCACCATCGCCGCGCCGGACGGGCTGGACTGGCTGTGCGTCAGCCCCAAGGCCAACGCGCCGCTCGCGCAAACCAGCGGCGACGAACTCAAGCTGGTCTTCCCCCAGGACGAGCCGGAGGCGGCGCCGGAGCGCTTCGGTCACCTGGCTTTCTCCCATTTTTTTCTGCAGCCGATGGACGGCCCTGACGTCGACGCCAACACCCGCGCCGCCGTGGCCTATTGCCTGGCGCACCCGCGGTGGCGTCTGAGCCTGCAGACGCACAAGCTGCTCGGCATCGACTGACCGGCCGAGAGGGCCGTCCGGCGGCCGGCCTCAACCCGTAGTTGCACGTATATCTGCCGGGGACGGGCTTCGTTAACATCAATTAGGTTTTTCTAATACAAGGACACGGACATGGCCCTTGCCTGCCCGCGCCGCGCCGGCGTCGCCGCCCTGGTGCTGGCGCCGCTGTTGCTGGCCGCCTGCGCCGACCAGGACCCGCCGGCCGCCGGCCCCGACCCGCGCCTGGCGGAAAGCCGCGCCGCTGCCGGCCAGCTCGGCAGTGAGCTGAAGACACGCCTCATGGCGGTGCTGTCCACGCAGGGGCCCGTGGCCGCCGTTGCCGTGTGCGCAGACGAGGCACCCGCGATCGCCGAGCGCTTGTCCGCCAAAACCGGCGCCACCGTCGGCCGCACCGCGCTGAAGCTGCGCAACCCGGACAACGCACCGGCCGCCTGGCAGTCCGACGTGCTCGAGGCCTTCGCCGAGCGCCTCGCCCGCGACGAGGACCCCGCCGGCATCGAATTCTCGACGGTCACAACGGACGGCGGGTTTCGCTACATGAAGCCCATCGTCACCGCCCCGGCCTGCCTGACCTGTCACGGCACGCTGTCGCCGGGCGAACTGGCCGATGCCATCACCAACATCTATCCGGAGGACCGCGCCACGGGTTTCGTACCCGGCGAGCTGCGCGGTGCCTTCGTCGTCGAATGGAGCAAGCAACCATGAGGCTGTTACCAGCACTGATCCTTCTCGCCGCCTGCCACGTGGCCGCCGTGGCCGCCGAAACCACGGACGCAAGCCGGCTGCCCAACGTCGTCGTGATCGAAGACACCATCGACGACCCGGCCATGAGCCCGGTGACACTCCCGGACAACAACCATGCGCTGGGCATCGACGGGGCGGAGATCATCCGCTCGCTCGCCGGCGTGTCGGCGGGTCGCTTCGGCGGGCACGGGCTGGAGCCTGTGATCCGCGGCCAGTCACAGGGCCGCCTCAACGTGCGGCTGGACGGCGCCTCGGTGCACGGCGGGTGCCCGAACCGCATGGATCCGCCGACGTCGTTCATGGGCGTCCAGAGCTATGACCGGGTCACCGTGCTGAAAGGCGTGCAGACGCTCGTACACGGCGCCGGCGGCAGCGGCGGAACCGTGCTTTTCGAACGCAACCTGGCGCCGCCGCGCGACGGCTTCAGCGGCTCGGCCGGCCTGTCGACGTCGACCAACGGCGTGGACGGCGCCGTCTTTGCGGACATCACCGCCGGCAACGACCGCCTGTTCGTCCGCGCCATCGGCTCCCGGAACGAGGCCGGCAACTATGAGGACGGCAACGGCCGCGACGTTCGGTCTGCCTTTACCACGACGTCCGGCACCCTGGCGCTGGGCTATCGGCCCGACCGCGATTCCCGGTTCGAACTGACCCTCGAGTCGGTGCGTACAGACGACGCGCTGTTCCCGGGTGCCGGCATGGACGCGCCCGAAGACCGCGCCGGCCTGGTCCGGCTGCGCGCCGAGACCCCGGTCTTCGACGGCGGCCGCCTGCGCGCCGACGCCTGGTACTCGGGCGTGGATCACCTGATGGACAACTACAGCGAGCGCCAGCGAACCGCGCCGATGGCCATGCGTGTGCCGTCGGACAGCGACACGGTAGGCACTCGCGCGTTTGTCGAGCTGCCGCTCGCGTCCGACTGGTCGTTGACCACAGGCTTCGACGCAGAGGAGAACCGGCGCGATGCGGTTCGCTATGCCGGTCCCGACGAGACCAGCGTCAACTCGGTAAACGCCTACCTGTGGCCGGACGTTACCCTGCGCCAGGTGGGCCTGGTTGCCGAGGCGGCCCGCGGCGAGGGTGGGCCCAACCGGTGGCGGCTCGGCGCCCGCCTCGACCGGGTAACGGCACAGGCCGGCAAGGCGGCCCTCGACCCGGCCGGCCCGCCCGCGGCACCGTCGACTCTGTACGACGACTACTACGGGGCCGACGCGGACAAACGCCACGAGACCAACCTCGGGTTGCTGGCCCGCTTCGAGCACCAGGCGCATCCTGGCGTCACCTGGTTCGCCGGTGCCAGCCGCACGATGCGCAGCGCCGACACCACCGAGCGCTTCATCGCCTCGACCAACCCCGCGAATCCGGCCGCGCGCTGGATCGGTAATCCCGGGCTGGACCCGGAAGCGCACCACCAGGTGGACGCGGGGCTGACCCTGCGCGGCGCGGGCTGGTCGGCCAGCTCCGTGGTGTACGTGGACGAGGTGCGCGATTACATCCTGCGCGACCGCGCACGGGGGCAGGACGGCGTGCTGCGCGACGACGGCGCCACCGTGTACCGGAACGTCGATGCGCGCCTGCTCGGCGCCGAGCTCAGCGGCGAGGCCGTGATCGATCGCTGGACGCTGTCGGCCGGCCTTTCCTACGTGCACGCCGACAACCGCGACGACAACCGGCCGCTGGCGCAGATTCCGCCATTGAACGGCTACATGGAAGCCGCCTGGACCTCCGATCGCTGGGCGATGGGTGCGCGGTGGTCGCTGGCCGCATCACAGCCGCGGGTCGACGACGATCGGTCCGTGGGCAGCGGTCTGGATGCCGGCAAGACGCCCGGCTACGGGGTGCTGGACCTGCACGCCAGCGTGCGAACGGGTCTGCAGGGCGAGCTGCGCCTGGGTGTCCGGAACCTCTTCGATCGCGCCTATGCGGACCACCTCAACCGCGCCAACCAGGATCCATTCAACCCGGACCCGGTGCAGGTCAACGAACCCGGGCGCAGCCTCTGGGCCAGCTGGCGGTCACTGTTCTGACGCCGGCCTCAGGATGCGTGTGGCGACGGCGGCAGATCGGCGGCCAGCGCCATGCGCACCAGGCCGACGACGCTGCGCACGTCCATCTTGGACATCACGTGAGCCCGGTGGATCTCGACGGTCCGGCTGCCGATGTCCAGCTTGCGGGCGATCTCCTTGTTCGACATGCCCGCCACGATGAGGTCGAGCACCTGGCGTTCGCGCGGCGTCAACCGGGCCAGGCGGCCCCTGGCTTCGCTGGCGCGCACGTGCTCGTTGTGTCGTGGTTTCTCGGCCTCGAGCACCGTCTTGACTCGCGCCAGCAGGTCTTCGTTTCGGAACGGCTTTTCGAGAAAGTCCGCGGCACCCCGCTTCATGACTTCCACCGCCATATCCACGTCGCCAAAACCCGTAATGAAGATGATCGGCGGCGGATACACGTGCTCGGCCAGTTCCTGCTGCAGCTCGAGACCGCCCATGCCGGGCATGGCGACGTCGAGCACGAGGCAACAGAGCCGCCGTGGGTCGTATTCGTCCAGGAAAGACCGTGCGTCGAGGAACGTCTCGCACTGTAATCCGGCCGAATGGAAATACTCGCTCAGGGCATCGCACACGCCCTGATCGTCATCGATCAGGTAAACAACCGGTCCACTGGGTGTCATGGCGTGCCTCCTTCGGAAATGCTGGGCGGAACCGCCCGGACACGCACCCCCAGCCTTGGCACCTCGCTGCGCGCGCCGGGGCCATTTTGCATTTCCTATAGTTATTGTTACGCCTGCGGTGAGTGGGCCGCAGTCGGGACTTTCCCTGATTGCAAAAGCGGAGCGGACGACGGTACTTTCCGGCCGGGCGCGGGACCCCCGTTGTCCTGCCCATAGCGTGGTCATCACGGCGTCGATGTAAAGCAACAACGCTGGCTTTATACTGTGCCGTTGCCAGACCGCCCGCAGGATCGCGCCCGCCCCGCCATGTCCGACCCTCACCCCACCGGTATCCGCATTCGCAAGGCGTCGCGCCTGCTCGAGGTGAGCTTTGCCGACGGCGCCCGCTTCGAACTGCCCTTCGAATACCTGCGGGTGTACTCCCCGTCGGCCGAGGTCCGCGGACACAGCCCGGAGCAGGCGGTACTGCAGGTGGGCAAGGAGCGGGTCGGCATCACCGGCGCAGAGCCGGTCGGCCAGTATGCCCTGCGGCTCAGCTTCGACGACGGCCACGACACGGGCCTTTACACCTGGAAATACCTGTACGAACTCGGTCGCGAGCACGAGGCGAAATGGCGCGACTACCTGGCGCGTCTGGAGGCCGCCGGTCACCGGCGGGAAACCACGGCCGACGACGCCGGGCAACGGCCATGAGCGGCGGGGGCGGCAACCGGCGCGACGGTGCCGATCGCGTCGACTTCGGGTTTGCCCGTGTCGAGGCCGGCGACAAGGCATCGATGGTCCGCGGCGTGTTCGATTCCGTTGCCGACAACTACGACGTCATGAACGACCTGATGTCGCTGGGCATCCACCGCCTGTGGAAACGCTACACCGTCGACGCCGCGAACCTGCGACCCGGTCAACGCGTTCTGGACGTCGCCGGCGGCACCGGTGACCTGTCCATCGCCATGGCTCGCGAGGTGGGCGACAGCGGCCAGGTGGTGCTGACCGATATCAATGCCGCCATGCTCGACCACGGCCGCGACCGCGTGATCGATGCCGGGCTGGCGGCACGCGTGACGTGCATCCAGGCCGACGCCGAGCGGCTGCCCTTTGCCGACGGCAGCTTCGACTGCATCACCATCGCCTTCGGGCTGCGCAACGTCACACGCAAGGACAAGGCCCTCGCCTCGATGTACCGGGTCCTGAAACCCGGCGGCCAGCTGCTCGTCCTCGAATTTTCCAAGCCGGTGCGTCAGCTCAGGCCGGCCTACGACCTGTATTCGTTCAAGGTGCTGCCACTGCTCGGCAAGCTCGTGGCGCGCGATGCCGACAGCTACCAGTACCTCGCCGAGTCCATCCGCATGCATCCGGACCAGGAAACCCTGAAAGGCATGATGCAGGACGCCGGCTTCGAGCGCTGCCGCTACCACAACCTGACCGGCGGCATCGTGGCCCTGCACCGCGGCTACCGGCTCTGAGGGAGGCGACGACGATGGCTGCGCCCGACACCGCCAACCTGCTCCTGCCGCTGCAGAGTCTCATCAACCGCCGCATCGCCGCTTCCGCGGCCGCCACCGAGCTGTGCGAGCAACTGGACAGCCGCATCCTGGCCATGCAGATCCGCGACACGAGCCTCACGCTGTATTTCACGGCCCGCGGCTCGACGCTCGAACTCGACACGCGGTTTCCCGGCGATGCCGACGCGATCATCACCGGCACGCCGCTGGGCTTTGCCTCCATGGCCGCGCCGAAGGACCCGAACGACCGCCGAACCAGCGGCCTGAAGTTCGAGGGCGACCCGGAAATCGGGCACCGGTTCCAGCGCCTTCTGGCACTGGTGCAACCGGACTGGGAGGAAGAGCTGTCGCGCCTGCTCGGCGACGTGGCCGCGCACCAGATCGGCAATTTCTTCCGTGCGGCCACGGCCTTCGGCAAGCAGGCCCTGACGTCGCTGTCGGAGAACGCCGCCGAGTACGTGCAGGAAGAAAGCCGCGATGTGGTCAACCGCTTCGAGCAGCAGGACTTCGCCGACGAGGTTGCGCAGGTCGCTGCCGAAGTGGACGCGGCCGCCGAGCGCCTCGGCGCCGTGGAGAAGGCGCGCGGCACCGGCGACGACGACAACGGCGACGAGCCGGAGACGGCACCTTGAGTTTTCTTGCCTGGCCACGCCATGTCCTGAGACTGCTGACGATCTATCGCGTGATGATGCGGCACGGCCTGTACGAGCTCGTGCTGGCCACGCACCTGCTCGGCCCGGCACGCTTCGCGGTGCTGCTGTGGCCCGGCACCTGGTTCCGCAAGGAGCGTCCCCCGCTCGGCGAGCGCCTGCGTCTGACACTGGAGGACCTGGGTCCGGTGTTCGTCAAGTTCGGCCAGGCGCTGTCCACGCGGCCGGACATCCTGCCGCCGGACATCGCGCGCGAGCTGTCGAAGCTGCAGGACAAGGTGCCGCCGTTTCCGGGCCCGCAGGCGCGCGACATCCTGGAAACGGCGCTTGGCCGTCCCGTTGCCCGGGTGTTCGACCGCTTCGAGGTGGAGCCGATGGCGTCCGCGTCGGTGGCGCAGGTGCACGAAGCGCGCCTGAAGGATGGCCGCGACGTCGTGGTCAAGGTGCTGCGGCCCGACATCGAAAAGGTCATTGCACGCGACGTCGACGTGCTCAAGGCGCTGGCCAGCCTGGCCCAGCGCTACTGGCCCGACGGCCGGCGCCTGCGCCCGACGGAAGTGGTGGACGAATACGAAAAGACCATCTTCGATGAGCTCGACCTGATGCGCGAGGCGGCCAACGCCGCGCAGCTCCGGCGCAACTTCGCGGACAAACCCATTCTGTACATTCCCGAGGTGCACTGGGACTACTGCCGGCGCAACGTCATGGTGCCCGAACGCATTTATGGCGAGCCGGTGGCCAACGTGCCGGCGCTCAAGACCAAGGGCGTCGACATGGCGGTGCTGGCCGACCGCGGCGTGGAGATCTTCTTCACGCAGGTCTTCAAGCACAACTTCTTCCACGCCGACATGCACCCCGGCAACATCTTTGTCGACACCACCGATCCCGCCGACCCGGGCTATGTGGCGGTGGATTTCGGCATCGTCGGCACGCTGACCGTGCGCGACCAGCATTACCTCGCTGCCAACCTGCTCGCGTTCTTCAAGCGCGACTACAACCGCGTCGCGGAACTGCACGTGGAGTCGGGCTGGGTGCCGGCGGGCACGCGGGTGGACGAATTCGAGTCGGCGATACGCACCGTGTGCGAACCGGTGTTCAACAAGCCGCTCAAGGACATTTCCTTCGGCCACTTCCTCGTGCGCCTGTTCCAGGTGGCCCGGCGCTTCGACATGGAGGTGCAGCCGCAGCTCGTGCTGCTGCAGAAGACCTTGCTCAACATCGAGGGGCTCGGCCGGCAGCTGTATCCGGAACTGGACCTTTGGAGCACCGCGCAACCGTTCCTGGAGGAATGGATCGCCGACCAGGCCAGCGGCCGCGAGGTGCTGAACAAGCTGCGCGACAACCTGCCGGACGTCGGCGAGTCCCTGCAGTCGCTGCCGCTGACGCTCATGAATTCGCTGCAGAACCTGGCCGAAGGCAAGGTGCGGCTCGAGCTGGATGTGCCCGAGCCCGGTCGGCGCGGCGCGCAAGGCGGCGCCAGCTACGCCGTGCTGGCCGGCGGCAGCGCCCTGATTGCCGGCGCGCTGCTCATCGGGCTCGACGCCAACCCGGCCTGGCTGGGCTGGACCGTGGGTGCAGCGGGGCTGGCGCTGCTGTATGCCGGCCGCCCGGGGCACCCCTAACCCAAGGACGCAGGTACACTGTGCGGCGGCGTCGACCGCCGGCCACGCGTTGACACCCATTTCGCTTTCGATCATCGAGGCAGACCACCATGAGAAACACCGTTCTGATCGCCGCGGCCGCCGCGTTCTTTCTGACCGGCTGCGAAGCGCACGTGAACGTCAACGAGTCGACCAACCCCAAAGTACACATCGTCAAGCAGAGCACGCTGTGGATCCAGGTGGCCGGCGAGTATCGCGCCAGCGCCGTTCAGGCCTGGCGCGGCGCGGCGACGGCGCTGGACAAGGCGCTGGCCGATCCGCAGTGGACCGCCGCCCTGGAGCAACAGCCCGGCTACGATGCGCTGCCGCCGGCCATCATCGTGGATGCCGACGAAACGGTCATCGACAACTCGCGCTTCGAGGCACAGCTCGTGATCAACGACACCACCTTCGAGCCGTCGATGTGGGATGCCTGGGTACAGCAGGGCACGGCCGGTGCCGTGCCCGGCGCGCTCGAGTTTCTCAACGACGCGGCGTCCCGCGGCGTCAAGATCTTCTACGTGACGAACCGCGATCACAATGGCGAAGCCGCCACGCTGCGCAACCTCAAGGCGCTCGGTTTTCCCGTCGCCACCGACGAGGACGTGCTGCTCATGCGCGGCGAGAACGGCTGGACGTCGGACAAGAGCCCGCGCCGGGCCCTCGTCGCCGAGCGCTACCGCGTCGTCATCATGGCCGGCGACGACATGAACGATTTCGTATCCGGCACACGGGTCGGCACTCAAGAACGACTGAACATCGTCGATCGCTACGAGGACTACTGGGGCGAGCGCTGGATCGTGCTGCCCAACCCG
>JAAUYH010011666.1_pt1 | contig 14779 bp, 9 predicted proteins | sample 7278061 | NCBI WGS metagenome assembly JAAUYH01 (sample SAMN14350203, study PRJNA611818) | marine sediment metagenome | isolation source: surface marine sediment (0.6m) | place: French Polynesia: Moorea | collected 2018-08
CCCTCAACCGCCTCAACCCGTTAATTCGCCTCGACCCCTCACCCACTAACCATTATAATTATAAAGACACTACCCTGTATCGCTAAGAACTGTATTTAGATCTTGCAGCCTTCTGTATCAATTGTTTTTATGAAATGACGACTGAAGAAATGGTGGAGTTGTTAGGAAGCTAAAGAATATAATAAAACAAATCTTGTGAGAAGTATAATGGATAAAGTAAAAAGCTTGTGAAATATGAATTTGATTAAGTTGAGACAAAATGACAAAGAGAGATAGTTGAGCAGGTTCACATCATTAGTTTATAAATGAATAGAATGCTCTTGATTTGATTGAAAAAGTACTGTAAGTATGGAGTGATGTTCTCAGAAACAAAAAAACATGCGGCAGTACGGTACCGGTACAGTCATATTAATGAATCAAGTATTAACGGCTCCCAAATGTTGGCGAATCCAATTTGTGCAGTGGGAGAGTGGAACATAACGTAGAAAACGAAAGAGTAATTGAAGATTTCTCGCTGGCGTACCATATGTGTCTACAATCCAAAGTGATATGAGGGCAATTGAGGAGCAGACCCTTTAACTGAGGACACAGTACAGTGCAGTGCAGTACAAGGAGCAACAATTCCGAGAGTCAGGACAAGATGAGTGGAATGCGCTACGTGCGATGATAGTTGATGCAATAATGTCGGAAAGGGAAATGAAAAATGTGTGAGTTAGTGTTGCATAATCGCTTACTCGACATTGGTTTGTTTGAACCCGAGGATGAATATCAGTAGTTACACTAATCAAACTTGCTTCGTGTTAACAATAACTCACAAATCCCGGATTGCTAAATAGCCATTTCACTAGGTCTCAATTTTCTCAATAATTCGATTTTGTTGAGTGATAGAGCGCAGGCTGAGTACGCTGGGTGAATAAATAGTTTGATGGGTTCTCATCAATGTTGTTCTCGCTTTCGCATTTTACATTGAGTTCATAGCGAGGCGTGCTTATGTGGAATGGAAAATGCAAGGTGGAAATTATGCTCATCTTGACACGCGCACGCACGCACGCAAGAAGCATCCGATACGAGTAGCTTGTTCACATTATGGTTACTGACTTGGACAGAAAATGGGACGCATCCAATAAAACAAGCAAATCAAGAGAAATTGTACACTGGGCCACAGAAAAAAGTAGAGTAAGGACCAAAAATATGAAGAACGACGAAAGCGTACAAGTAGAAATAAGATCGAAAGAATAGCAGTCAATACAAAGAGATGAGAGCGATAGATGATATGGGAGAGGAAGAGTCAGAGCTGCATCGTAGCATAGATACTGTACCGCGGTACGGTACACCTTCAATGCGCGAAAGTAGAAAATTATAGAGGAGCATGTTTTCATGTAATCAATTATGACGCAATTCTTTCTTTTTCGCATTTCATATTTCCCCGCTCATTCCCTTTGAGAAATTGCACAGTCACCTCAAATTTGGATAAGAGAGATCAGTGAACGATCGTCTAAACTGAACCAGCCCATCCTTAACTACTTAGTGTATCTCTGCCGTTTTCTGTATTGGTACACGAGCGACAATTCATAAAATTGGCAATCACGATGACGACGTCGACGACCACAATTTCTTCCCAACTATCATTCCGACTTACGAATATTTCTACTTATGTACTACGCTAAGAAATTGAGAATAGCCCCTCACTCTAGTAAGAAAACTCTGAAATCAAATTCATTCACTCAAATTCTACCCTACGGGTACAGTTCTGGTATCGTACTGTACCAGTATCGTATCGTATTGTATTGTATTGTATACGAGTCAGTACTTCAACGGTACGGTACAGTACCAACCACATTATGTGCCCGCACTTCTATTATATACACTAGACTTTCTGTACAGTAGTCGAGTAAAGAAATTCATCAACTTGACATGTTCAGCACTATGATTCTTAAATTTCCATGAACAATCAACCTGCTGTATCAATTCTAACAAGTAACTGTTCGATTCTTTCTTTCATCTATCCTTTTCCGCCGCTTATTGACTTCCTCCACGTGCATGTTTGATTTTCATGACTGCATTGAGTGCAATATACCTATACTTACTGCTGATGTCGCTCGTAGTTTGCTTACCATACTCGCGATCATTCATTATCATTCAATACCCTACTATGCAGTTCTTTTTTCGAGCTGAACACGACCTCTGGCAGCTGCTAGATATGATGTGCAACGTGTGTCTCATTAATTGGTTCCGCGCGCAGGAGAGGATGCCACTGTAAGTCTTCAAAACCAGTGCGGTAAGCTGTTTACTTACAGATTTAATTTCTTTTAAATTTTCGTTCCTGAAAATCTGAGTCTGAACTGATTTCGTTCAAGCCGTCCCCCAACTCAACTCAACTTTCTCACCCTGCCTGCACTCGCTCCTAGGTGTCTAACTTGCCGGATCGCTTTTCATGCAAAACGCGCACCACATCACCGTGTCACATCAACACCAACTTCCAACTAAGGTATAATTGCGTAGCGTTCGATGGCTGCCGCTCCAAAGAAAACTGCAACGCCACTCGCGCCACGACCTACTTTTCTACCTGTCCAACCCGCAACTGGTGTGCCCAATTCGCAAGGTTTGCCTATGCTGCGTTCCATTGCCCCTGCGTCCGCAACCTTACCAACTCCGCCCACCACAACCACCGCAGCTGTGTTATCTGCTACCGCGACACCGACTGTGGATTCCACTGCACCCGTCAACGGTGGTGCGAATAATGGATCTAGTAGTGGAACACCAAATCAAGTACACCCAAAAACTGAAGACGCTATGGTTACTGAGAAAGGTGCACCAACAACACCGGGACGACGTCAATTCACGTGGGAGGACGAAGCGGTGTTGGTAGATTTGTGGAAAAAGCATATTAGCGAGTATTTCAATGGTGTACGAAAGCGAGTGTTGGAGAAGATGACGGAGGAACTCAATTCTAAATTAAGTGCGCCGCCACACTTCACTGTGAAACAAGTGAACAACAAGTTGCACTACATGGAGCGACGATATCGTTCGCTACTCGATGATTTTCGGAACACAGGCACACACATTGCAGCACCCGATGCCCCAGTGTCCATTCGTGCTTCTATCGAACGCAAGTTCTCACTGTTCTATGTTGTGCATGATGTACTTGCCGATGTGGTAGATGCATCACAGCCATCGGTTACAGCTCAAGTACCGCCCACACCAACAGGTGCAACCACCACAGTTGATACGACAACTACAGCACCGCCACCGGTAAATCCGGGCGTTGTCACGACTGTATCAGTGCTTCCGGAAACAAATCATGAGTCACCACAAATTGCATGTGAACCTATCCCGATGGCCATGACACCACCAGAAGTACCTCACGGCATGGAAGCGCCAATTCCACCAGTGGCACCACCAGGTAAACGTGCAGTAGATGGTTCGGCTGTGGTTAGTAGTCCAAAACGTGCTCGAAGGAGTGTTTCACCAGAACCAATTGCTGCACGAGTGGCGGCAGTGATGGAACGAATGATGACGATGAGTGAGAGAATGATAGAAGCAGATAGAGAGGAACGTCGAGAACGAGCGGAACGAAATCGACGTGCTAGTGAAGTGCGCTTGAAAGAAATCGAATTGATGGACAAGAACACATCGCTTAAACTTACGGAAAGCAAGAATGCGTTGCATCGACAAAAGGTTGAGGCGGCGAAGTTTCTTGTCGAGCAAGCATCGGAATATGGAGATGCAGCGACTCGTTCACGTGCGTTTAAACAACTTGAAGAATTGGCTAATTCAAACTGAAAACGGGACGGTTCATAACAGAAGGTGCAGAAGGTGAAACGACAGCATTAGCAGCATCAGCAACTTCAACAAGAGCAGAACCTTTGAAAATTTACTGACTGAGAGAAAGTGAACATACGTACAAGTAGCAGTTGAAGTACGCGGTACAGTGCAGGTAATTGACAATGGAGCGAAACAGTAAAATGTACACTAAGCTTGCTGTACCCAAGTACTGATGAAAGTACTTACTGTAGTAACTTACTGTAAATTAGTACTAAATAATGATGGCGCAGGAAGAAAACGAAACATATTGCAAAAAAGCGAAATTCCACAATTCTAAAAGAAATAGTACAGTAGTGATTGGAATACAAGATTGTACAGTGCAATACTGTACCTCCTCGTACAGTATACAGTACAGTACACCGTGTCATTACAGTGGAACAATCGCGCGTGCTTGCGTATGTGCGTGTGTGCGTGCGTGTGTGCGTGCGTGCTGCATTCAAACAGAAGTACTGTACTGTACTGTACTGTACGATCGTACTGTACTATGGTACAGTAGTACCCTGCACTGTACCATAGAGGTAGAGTACTGGTACTGTAGATGTAGGGTCGCACGCGGTGTACAGTATTGTACTGTACATCATAAAAATTCATAAGAAACCTAGATGGAATGAGTGAGTGAATGTGTGAGAGTTATAAGCAAAGTAAGTAACGAGCAAACAAGTATGCAAGCAATTACATAGTTTGGACAAGAATGAGGAGTCGAGGAAAGTAGCCGCAGCACCGCATTGCTAGAAATCTGTGGTGTGAACTGAAAATGAAAATCAAGATACATTAGGTAGTTCCTCGGATATGTGCGGTGGTGCGATGTGTGCGATGTGTGCGATGAATAGGAGGAAATCCTTGTGACGCTGGCAATCAGAACACCTCATAGTTTTATGTGCACAACCAAAACTTTAGGCAACGCCCTATCATTGCTTTAAAATAATCTGCTGGAATCAATGTGGTAGGTAAGGAAGGCGGACAATGTTGGCAAGCCTGAAATAAGAATGATAACGATGATATTAGTTGTGGTAATGGTAATGGGAATGAAGATAGTGTTCTACTATTGTAGGCTGGTATTTCAGTCTTTCGAGAATTGATTCCAATTCATTGTCAATCCTAATCGATTCAATCGATTCAATCGATTCTACAGACCTATCTCCCTGTATGTCTTCTGTCTGTTTGTCTGTCTGTCTACAATAATGGTTGTGTCAGCTTGATCGCTTGTTAGTTTGTCTGCATGCATGCCTGCTTGTCTGCCGTCCGCTCGCCCGCCTGTCTATGTGAAATTGCAAGACAGGCAGGCGAACAAGAAGCAGAGAATAGATAGGCGTAGTTTGTAATACAAGACAAAATACTAGTGACGTAGAAAGAAAAAAGCCAAGAAGAGAGTGTGCGCGACGAAAGTTACAGTTGGTGCAAATATTAAAGCTGTACAGTACAGTGCAGTACCACACGGTGCTTTCCCTAACCTACGACAAGATCAATGCACTACCACCTCACCACTCCAACTGTCCAAGTTACGATAGTTGGCTCAGTAATAATTTAATGTACAGTACAGCACCGTAGCGGTACAGCAGATGAGTGTAGTGTAGTGCAGTACGGGTAGTACAGTACGATCAAGTCGTAAAACTGAGGGAGGAGCCTCATGAGGCACACGCAAGTCACTTGCTGACCCGTCCGAAACATGTGTTATCAGTTGAATTCCTTATGATTTTCTCTATCTAATTGGCCGTCACTTCTGGTAGTCTTTTGTTTTAATTGGGTATCGTTACTTATACTGTTTCTTTATTGGATATTTGCTTTCTTATTTGTTGCTTATCTGACCAATTACTCGTTTCATTAGATAACGAATTCCCTGGCTTTTCTTGATTTATAACGTTAAATTCCAGACGCGCGCATCTGGGCGCGCATCCCTTCCCTCTGTAAGCTTTCAAAAATGCGTCATGGTCTCCTCTCGTGTACAGGTCAGTCGTGCCTCGATGCAATGCTCCCCGAATCTTCTCTTGCTCATCTTTATTGTCTTGGGCTGATGGCTGTATAAAGCTCTGCGCTGAAACTTGCGATTCTTTCTCCAACATCATCATCCCAACTCGCACATCCCATTACACATACACGCACACACGTTCTCAACACAATGACATCTCAACCGGCATGGCTACGTGCGCTTGTGCACGAGAAGGACGTCGAGCCAAGGGCAGCTGCAATGCACACCAGCAGCTCATCTCGCACGACCACAACATCGCAAAACACATCGCGACGACGTAGCAGCACAACACAACTACCACCGTTTGACAAGGACCTCGAATGCAAGCATTGTGGAAAGGCGTTTCGTCGAGTTTGCAATTATCGAGAACATCAGCGTGTGCACAGTAACGAGTACAAGTTCGCGTGTAATGTGGCGGGATGTGACCGAAAATTCATGTGGCGGTCATCTATTCAAGCGCATCTTCGTTCACATCAAGCGAAATTGCATCGACGTCGTGCAGCTGCGAGACCTAGATCACCAATTGTGAAACCGCAGCAATTGATTATTCCTAAGATGCGCGCAATGGCATTGCCACCATTGTCACCGGTGAGCACATTACCACCGAGCAATATGAACAACACAAATTACCATCACCACCATCGGCAAGTCGTAACATGTTCGAATCGGTCGAGGTGATGATGGAAAAGAGTCCAAGTTGGAAGAAGTACAAAATAAGAAAACGAATAGTGATACATGCACATTCATTCCTCCCAACTTGATTTAAATAAACGAACCTATTCTGAAATATGTGCGCGGCAGAGACACAATCCAGGGAGGTAGGGTTACAAAAAGTTGATAGAATCTTGGAACTGGATAAAGAGAGAGATGAAAAAACAAGTGAAATGTGAGACATAAACAAGAGAAATGGTTGCAGGCTAGCAAGGATGAATAGATGATGATATTGAATCGATAGGATGGAGAAGGGACACGCGCGCTTCAGTAACGGGTAGGAAAGAGATTGTAATGCTAAACAGACGCACATCTCACCACTACTTACGGTACACAGCATCCACAGTACAGTAGTACAGTAGTAGCATAAACCGTTCACACAATACGGTCCAAGTGAAGAAGAGGCGGGTAGTAGATTGCATCGTATTGCATCGGATTGTATCGCATTGTATCGCATCGCTTAGACTTCCAATGAAGGGATACAAAAGAGGTTGGTCAATTCTACGACACATATTCCACTCCCACAATAGAGACTAAACACAAATACACAAAGGAGTCCAGTCGCGAGAAATAGGCTGGTCCGTCGCGCGAAAAAGTCGGACCAAAATGTTGCGTGTGTGGAATCCGTCGCGCAGATAAGGACAATCGCGCAACCAGTTGTTAGAACACAAGTATAGGGGGACAAGTACCATTACCCACGATAGCGTTACACAGTACAGCATCAATAATTGGGTCTTTCTTGCTTCATCTTGCATTAATGTCATTTGTGTCGTGCTGCGTTGAATGTCTCACTGATTCACACTTGTTCTTGTTGTTCTTGCTCTTGTTCTCGTGTTGTGTACGGAGTAATTTATGACCGATGGATGAATGGATGGAGGAGAATAATAGTGCTACAGTACTGATGCTAATAGTGCTTGAATAGCCTTTTGTGTTAGTGCGCATGAGTGTAAAGAGCATGGTGAGTACAGTACAGCACAGTACAGTACCCGAATCCCACGATACTGATGCGAGATAGCCCTACTTTTGCGCAAGCAACCAGACCCAGGCAGAACCTAAAGAGACACACGCTCACTCATTCCCACTCACTCACCTACAGAACACTACACAACTGTACGTGAAGAATATCAATATCAGTATCAATAATTAATCGAGTTTTTGTGAGGAGGTTATGACGTAATGTGGTAAAGACACATACCATTCTGTGCAGTATTTATTCGCTATACACGAAGGGACTCATTCCAAGGAATGTTCTCAAAACATAACCCAATTCCTACTCTCTCTCCCTCCCTGCTTGGTACAGTACAGTATCGTAATCAATGTTGCAGAAAATTAATTGCAATCACATTACCTTACCTTCCTCTCAGTAGTAGCCCTACAGTACTGTACGTACAGGTAGGAATCTGCCGACGTGGAATAGGTTGTGTCTGTCGCGCTAGTTGCTTCGATTTGAGTGGACGTTCAACATTTGCTCTTTCTCGCTCTTGACCTGCAATGATTTGATTTCATTACCATTGAAGAGCTTTTACCGATGCAGCAACCATGATACAGTAAATTGCTTCATCATCTGTGCTGATTGTGAATTCATGCCCTTACAACAGTGTTCGTGTCACGAGTAGTGTACCTGTACATTACATACAGTACAGTGCAGTGCAGTATTAGGCTTAGTTGTTTGCTTGATTGATTTGCTTTGCTATGCTATGCTTTGCTTTGCTTCACCGTGCTGTGCTTGCCTTGCTTCTTACCCCCTTTTGATCCGATCTCTCGTTCGCTCTTCTTCCAATGACGCAAGGAATTTCTTTTGTTCGCCCCTCCACCGTACACTCCCTACAGTACTGTACGGTATCCACCCACCCTCGCTCCATGTACAGTATAATACAGTACCTCCACACCTGATTCATCCTTTTCCCTGTGTCCCCGATCCGTCGTGCATCTATCTAGGTACCATTTCATTTCTCTCCTTTCTTTGCATATTTCTATCCCTATTCCTATTGCTGTAATGCTGCACCATTTAATTCTGTAGTACAGTATTGGGTTCACTGCTGTGAATAGGATGAATTCTGTAGGACAAGTAAAAGACTATACTACAGTACGAGTTAACCCTTTACTGTACAGTACCCAGTACAGTACAGCTCATCTCTACTGTCCAGTACTGGTACAGTCCTACAGTCGTTCAATGTACTGTACAGTAGTCTCTCTCACAATTCTAATCCGACGCGCTCGCCTAACGACACAAGCAACACCGCATTTTGAGCCACGATTCGTGGTTCCTTCCGCTGATACACTTTCGCGCTCTATGATCTTCATTTTTTCCTTCTTGTGGTTTTAACTGTTTCCGCTTGTTTTTTGTCTTTTCGTGCCTTATTATACTCAACTGTCATTCCACTAGAACTCGTTTCTTCCCTTCAAAGTTTTGGAAAACCTTCGATCTTTGGCGATTCAATTTGATTTCTTCCTTTTTGCATCTTCGCTTGCACAACTAATGCTCTTTAACCTTTGACCAAGAATTGTGATACGGCAGTGAATTATAGAAACTGTATTACTCTCATTTTTCCATCACTGAGGCCGAAATTCAATGCTCGCCAGCACTACAAGGCATTAGCTTTCCCGTAAAGTATTCCAAAAAGCTTGCGTGCCACTGGACAACTTTTCTATACAATAATGAATGCAGTACTCATCATCGCACAGTACTGTGCGCAATTTTGATTAAATTTCAAACTTCTTGCACGTGGCTATTTTTTCTAAAATCTATGGAATTAGATGAAATTCCAAGATTCTTACTTGCTATCAAATTTGTTACACAATCTAGACATCTGTGTGTTAAATTTGACGAATCCCAAGCTTTCCTATAATTCCACAAACTACGAATATCAACGCAGTGTGAGTATCATAATTGCATGAATTTATCGATTAACCGTTCGAACACATTTAGTAGAACTGTTCATAATTGTGATCAATTTGCTTAGTTTTTAGATATCCAACCTTGTATTTTGCATTAATTTGTTTTCCATACAGCCTCAGGCAAAGCTAATTACTATGTCAATAATTGAATCAACCCGCCCATTCAACACATTTCGAGAACCGCATTACCCTTTTGTAGAAAATTGTAACGAAGCATGTGTCTCGCCGTGGACTGAAACCTAAAAGCTTATGATTTGTCAAAGTTTAATCTTTTTTAAGCACTGGTTTTCTGTTTTTTTCTCGCGTTTTCTAAAAATTTCGACGAAAATCATACTCTAATACCAACTCATAGCTGCTAACAACTTATCCAATTCGATAATTGTTCAGATAATGTGTGTGAAATCAGTAACCGGAAAAATTGTCGAATATAGATTCATGGGAACTAAATGTTGAACGGTTGAACATAATCAAGAATCAACTGTTATTACCAAAAGCAAAGCAATTATTCAATACTACAATACCTGCTGCGTATATTGTAAACTGCTACACACCATCTGACTATTAGATAGTATGATGGTAGCGCACTTTATTTACGTATTTTTCATGGGGCGTTCAAATCGTATGTGTAGAAATCAACTAGCACATAATCTGCTGAACAAGGTCTTGCTGTACTGTCTCAGAATTGATGTAGAAAAGGTTTAGAAAATAATTTCAACCGAGGCATGGTATGCAATCTAGTCACTGTGTACTAGATTTGCTGCGACTATGGCATCTGTCGGCGCACCAGTAGATGTTTTGTAAATTGATGTAGTTTTCATTTTTCGACCGAGCGGTTCATATTTCGTTGGCTGTCAGGAAACCGGGTAATCCATTTTAAAATGAGTCTCTTGAGTGGCATCTAACTAAGCTTCGCTAATTCGTTTTACTCATCAACTTCGTTTCGGGGTATGCAGTTGGATACTGCGCCTCTATTGGTTAGGTAATCTCATTGGCTGCAGTTCTGTGCGACAGAGAAATCTGCTCATATCTGAAGAGAAATGCGAGTTAGTTGTACAAGCTAGTTCGGTATCGGTGCATGCTTTTGAACGCAACTGTTTTAAAAAAGAAATAATTTATGAGCCAAAAGATTGCTTTTCTACCTTCATGCTTTTTTGACTTTGGAATATTCTTTCCTTTGTAACTTAATAATTTTCGCATCCAGGGATCATTATTTCGAAAGCATGTCGGTCCTTTCTACCACTAATCTTGTTATGCACTGCTTTCCAACAAGAACGTAGAAATTAGAGAAATTAGTAGAGCTAATGATTTTGAAATAGTTAGTCTTGTCATGCGTCAGAGGAAACCTATTCAGATTTGGAAGACTGCATTAAAGATGAAATCAAAAGTAGATCTGTGAAGTGCGAACTTTCATTTATTTTGTATTGAGTCTGTAGGATTACTAATGAGACTTGGAGCTGAAACAAGCGCTTTATATTACAGGAAATAGTTGAAAATTCATTTACAAAGTTTACTAATAGAATGACTAATCACAACACTGCAATAATTGTTATACAGTATTAGTTCATTAATATATTCAATACAGGGTTCAATCATTGCTTATTAAAAGAATCACTCCTATAGAACATAATTTGTGTTGGACGCATGGAATAGTCCTTAAAATTGATTTCTTCTATTCGAAAAAATTGTAGCACATTTCATAATGCTACTCTACATATTACGATTCTTAAAATGTTTTGAGAAAATGCGGAAAATATGCCTGATATTTATTCTACACCATTACCTCTTTTAAAAATCCAAACATTAGAGCATTAGGAGGCACACGTGGAGATTACCCGAGTTCTTCCATAATAGGGCATAAAACCATCAGCATATTAACGAATGTGCATGGAATAACGGCTAGGAATTTACATCGAGGTGAATCCGGCGCGATATTCAACTCTCTGCTTTGTTAGCGCTATGCAATCTGCGCTTATCTATGAATTGAAGGTGATGCATACTTTATTACTACAATATTTCGACGGAAAAACCTCGAATAATCGAATATCAACTGCACTACAAAAATCGGAATATAATCAGTGTTCCTATAAATTGGACTTGTTATATTTCATCATTCAAGATTTGCAAATAACATTGCAAATTCCTTGGACCAAATAAAGAATAAATTCAAATCAAATTGTAGTGCAGTGAATAGATTTAAGGTATAACTTACATTATTTTTCTGTAAAAGCTCGGAAAACGATGGATTCGACGAAATATATAGAAAATACTTAGATTGCGTCCTAATCTTTTAATTTTAGTTGTATTCAACTTAACTAGGTATTCGAAAAATTGACTTGAATATCGTGGTTCAGGAGAAACTTATAATGAAGATTGAATGTATAGTAAGTACACCAAATCTTTAATTAGATTTATTCTTCCCGGCTTACGGATCTAGAGTGTGACGTTTTCTGACGAGCTGATAGAGTCACGAAACAGCTGGATTCACTTAAGCTACCATTAAACAGTTAAACAAATTCTGGCTTGCTTGCCTGTAATGTGATATTTACAGAAAACTTCGGCAAACTATTGAGATAGAATTGATAATTATTTCGTGTGTCCGTTTAACGATCTCAGGAAGATAGTGGACAGATCCTGTTGGAAGGACTAGATAGTAAGTGTCTAATGTCTGGAGATTGAAATTAGACGGCCTATGCGTTAGAAAGATGCTTACACATTAGCAATCAAGCACTGAAATCTGCGTGTGCACTTCCTTGCATTACGAGCAATAATCTTTTTAATTAAATATTTTATTTATGACGCACCACACATGCAAAATGCGATTCCTGGTTTGGCCTTTGCACGAACAAATCTTTTCAATTGCTTTACATATCTCTTTGGATTTCAACTACACATAGACATCCTAAAATTCAGCATGTCAGTAACAAAACCGGCGTGGTTGCAAGCTATTGTAAATGAAGTTGATATAGAGCCATCACAAAACGGGCGTGATTTACAATCAATCCCAAAATGGCAAACTAGAGACACAAAATCGAACCAAATGAGTTTTGGACCTCACCGAAAAGATTTAGTTTGTAACCACTGCGGGAAGATGTTTCGACGAGTCTGCAATTATCGGGAGCATCAAAGGGTGCACAGTAATGAGTACAAGTTTTCCTGCACTGTAGAAGGATGCGGGCGCAAATTCATGTGGCGCTCTTCCATACAAGCCCACAATCGATCTCATGAAGCAAAGCTTCATCGCATTCAGGCACGCTCTATGATTGGAAAAAGTTTGCATTCTCGAGGAACTATGAAAATTAAATTGGATCATTTGCTCCCTAAATTCGTTGATGAGAAAGCAGAACACTTGAATGCACATAGAAAACATTAGATAGAACACTACTCTAGGATTTTTTTCGATTAAACATACAGACATGCAACTTTTCGGTTGTTTTTATATTTTTTACTACTAATGCTACTGCGAAAATCATGACGATGTTTGCTAGTTTGAAAAATTCACAACATGGGCCAAAAAATAGAGAATTTAAAAAGAAAACTACAAATTTTTGTGCTCTTGTGATCTGATGACTGCAAGAAAACATTAAGTTTCGATAAACAATGCAAAAATACAAAAATGCCATAACCAACCAGAATGCAAGGCTATCAATGCACAAATGATTTTCGGAGACCACTGAACGATTAAGCTTTCCTTCTTTCGACACAGTGTCGTTTGAGTTGCATGATATCCATGTAAAACGGCCCGAATACTTCCTTCAACACTCGTTTTGCTCACTCGATCATCGGGCCACTTCGTCGTTTGGCTCTTTTCCTTTACTAAGTAAATTAAATTTTATGATTTCTGGAGTTTCAACTCACCGCATTCTCTTACCAATTTTCTCGTACTTGGATTGAATAATGCTCATTTGCATTAAATACTTACTTGCGTTTTATTGCTGCATTAACTATGCATAAGACACGATTGTTATCTCGTCATGTTTTTGAAATTAGTAAATGTGACAGAATCAAGTGTTCAAATGCAAGAGTCATAATGAACGATAAATTTATTTCAGAATACTAATATCTATTCAACTTTAGTTTAGAAGTGCTAGCTCAATTATAAAACGTTATTCAATTTCAAGTACGGATTTTCAGTTTTATTGCATTGCACAAACTATTTTTTGACAATCACTACCAATCAAGTTTTACCACTCTTTTTAAATAATTGACCAGCTAGCCTGGAAAAGAACCGCTTGAATTTACACAGGAAATACTAAGGTGAGATCTTTGATTACTTCATGGGATTTATTCGCTTGCCGTAAAGATGTTTTAATCAGAGCGTTTATAAAAAATTATGTGATGATCTATACAACAAGCCCAGTATTTTCCTTTTTGAATCACAGAAAATGCAAAAATCAAATTTTCTTTCGATTTCTATAAGTTTTCCTGGCACCAATTTAGCATCAATAATGCGGGTAAGATCAGGTATTCTTGATAACATGTATGGTACGGAATCGGAACACCTATTTATTGAGTTGAAACGGAGATAGGCAGTCATGATTTAGAAGTTCACGCGACAGCTCTCGGAACAAACTTCTATCCACTTGAAGCATAAATTACAGTATCACGTTGTTTCGTAGAGCATATAAATTTGCGGCTGTACAAGTTTTGGTGAACGAATAATGTATCAATTCTAATGCTCTGTTATTTACTTTATTCATCAAAGAGTTCACAGCGTTCTCGGATATGAGGCTACAAATAAATTAATTCACTCCTAAAAATCGTTCAGGGATCTTCCAGAGCACTTGCAACTTGTCTGAGGCTATTTTCTGTTCTGAAGGTGTGATTTCTCATTGATCATCAGATGCATGTTTTCCAGAGAAACGCTGAATCCGAAAATCGCAAACGTACGTTGGATAATCAGCATATGCCATCATCTTGACTTACTCGTCCATATTGAAAAATTTCTAAACAGATACGGTATCGATTATAGTCAATCTATTCGATAACCGTACTATAATGTAATATCTTTCAGCTAGTATAGATGATAAAGAGTATATCGACAGACCAACTTACTGCTATTGGATCGATATGATCGTATTAGAAAGAATTTGCGCTGGCGGTTTGGCTTGTTAACGACTGGAATTCTATCATGCACGGAAGAAATAATAAGATATGTATATGCAGGGTGTGCAAAAAAAACCGCCGATTCTGAATGGGCCATTATTTTGGCTGCTTCCAAGAAGTTTAATTAATGTGAAGTGCAAATGGATAGAGGACTCGATGAACCTGATGATTAGTTTAAAAGATGTTCGAAGTGTCCTCCTTGTTCGCGCACAACGAAGCTTAATCGAAATTTCATGTTTTTGTAAATTTTCTGCAGAGAAGCTTGACTTATTGAAG
>JAAUYH010055473.1_pt1 | contig 14777 bp, 13 predicted proteins | sample 7278061 | NCBI WGS metagenome assembly JAAUYH01 (sample SAMN14350203, study PRJNA611818) | marine sediment metagenome | isolation source: surface marine sediment (0.6m) | place: French Polynesia: Moorea | collected 2018-08
ATTTGTTGTGCGTCAGTGCAGAGGGGTAATCTATGCCGAAATAATCAAGCAGAGGTGTAACTTCGAAAGAATAGTGGCTATTCTAATCCCTTCGTCAACATGACAACGTGCTACAAATCTAAACACGAAATAATCCAAGATGTGAATAACATGACTGCTACCGGTACTTTTCCGCTTGCATTATCTCCGAATACTCGAGAAAGATCCAAGTACATTTATCGCCAGCTGGTGATTGTTCGCAATATCCCAATGTATTCAGTTGAAGATGAACTGTTTAGAGAATATGACAAGTATCAAGAACGATTCAGGCGTCAATACTTTCAAGATTTTATGCACAGTCTTGTGCAGGTATTCAAAAGTAAGATCACAAATGAGATGAAAATGACACGTGGAGCTATTCTTCACTATGGCTGGACCGATTCAGGTACACATTACCTTAGACTCTTTGCTTGCTATGTATGGGATCCAGATACTAGTACTAATTCTACTAGCGCACCTCGAAAGCATACTCGGACTCCAATTCTATCGATGATTCCTCTTGCTTTTAAGTGCGATTGTAAAAATGATTGTGCATGCACTGCGGAGACTTCAACTTGGGATGCAAAAACCCATGTACATCGAATTCGTGAAGTATTTGATTTGTTTTCTATTGATATCTCGACTTGGATGAGCTGTCAAATTGCAGATAATAACAGTATCAATAGGTCAGTTGCACGTATGCTAAGAATTCCACACGTGGGTTGCATGAGCCACAAGCTCAACTTAGATGTTGAACGAATGATCACACTGGATTTAACTCTGAAAACCTGTATGGATACAATCTGTGATACTATGAAGTTCTGCGAATGTAAATTATGCCATAGAGCATTGCTGCGCAAACTTGCTACGCTAGAACCAATTTTGTCTAATAAGACTAGGTGGTCAAGAAAATGCTTACTGCTTGAACGATTTTGCCGGATATTCGATTCACTTCGAAATGTTTTGCTATCTCAAGAGCCAAAGATAGGCAATGTTCTAAACCCGGAGTTTAAAACTAATGCTGCATAATACTTGAATCGACTCAAACAGGTAGATAGAGTGACAAAGTACTTCCAATTTGAGTCGAGATCACTTGCAGATTGTTGAATTGCTGTCGATACGCTTGATGAAATTGGCAGAGCGAAAAAGAATATTGTTGGGTCAAAATTTTACGGATGTGAATTCAAAACGGTTGCTAGTGCGTGGGACTCTGAACTGGTATCTGACAAATCCTTTGAAAAGGGTATAATTAGGTTACAATGTAATCAAGCGAATTTACTTACTCGGAACGAAAAAAGAGCGTCCAAAAAATTTCTTTTGGTCCAGAATGATACTGAGAGCGATAATGGTGAGGGGAATATCGACAAGAGTGATGATATGACTCTACAGGAGCTTCCAGAAAAAGGAGAAGAATTTCACGAGGGAATGAAGATACGTTGATACTAATTTTGTTCTCGGTTCCGTTGCGATTGAGGAAAGGCTGTGGTCACATGCGAAGCATGTGTTGTCAGATACTAGAAAACGTTCTTCACCCGTTTTAGTAGAAGCAATCCTATTTCTCAAGACTAATCGTTCGTACTGGAATATTTCAGAAGTATGTATGGCCATGTCAAGTGTTCGAGAATCTTAAACAATAGTCTAGGAGATTATTGTAATATTGCTAGTAAATACGAAGCATTGCCGATTACAACAATCGGTGATGTTTAATTGTGTTATTTATTGCTTTGTTGCAATTCCATTGCCGAAAATCCAATAGAACACAACTCTGACTATTGATCGGATTTGGAAGAACTGCGTGATGACAATGGCAATCAGAGTGGGAATAAGTACGCTGAACACAGCAATGAGTGGCACGCCCATGTTTGCCACCGACCACCTCATTTGCAGTGCGCCGAAATTCCTCGAATCGCTGGATTTGCAATGCGGCTGTTTCCCGAAACAAGACACGCTTGTTTACCGCTTTCGTTCCTGAATCGATCTTGCTCGTTGCTCCAATCGATTCCTCAACTCTTTCCGCAATGCCGAAACTGGCAGCTAGTGCAAACAGCGCCCGTGCAGATTTTACTTTATAAATCTTTGTCTCACACCAATCTCTGATCTTCAGAGCACAAGCAACTCGGTTAATCATTCACTATGGTTGACTCTTCCGAGATCAAGGTTTGGCTCCTGCTTTCTATTCCGCTTTGTATGCTCCTCGTTGTTTGCCTATGCCTCATTACGGTGATGAAAATTATGGAGATGCCTCTGAAAAGGTCAGAAAGTGATTTGCTTTCTGATTTCGATTTGGAAAGTGTAGACGCTGAGGTGGTGGCTGGGCTTACGTGCAATATATGCCTCGAAGATTTTGACGATTCTGCACAGATGATCAAACTAAAATGTGGTCACTGCTACCACAGGCTGTGTGTTGGTCAATGGCTTTTTTCCGCCAATAAAGAGAAAAGAAGCTGTCCCACGTGCCGAGCTCCCATCTGTCGGCGACAGAATGCGAACACGGACATTGTTTTGGATATTGATGGGGACGGACCATCCGCCATCTCTGAACCTGAAGCAGTCGCTGAATATGATACACACTCCCCGATTCATTGATTTCCACAGGCTTACCCAACCCCACCTCAGCCTCACCGGTTTCAACCCCTTCGGTTTCTCATAAACTATAGATAATAAACGAGCTACGTTATTCGAACCATGAATTTTGTAATCGATTCGGAGTGGCGCAATGATTTGGAACCTCAGGCAGGTGGTGCGCTGGAGATTGATTTCCGATTTTAGTTGCCGCAGAGAACGCCGCCCTCGGCCATTCGAAGAGGTACTAATTTTGTCGAAATAACGTACCTCACATTCTTTTGCTGCACAATATTACATACAGTACCCAGTCAAACTGGCTCGCATACCCGTTTGACGAGGAGATGTTCTACTCCATTGTTCCGAATGACTGCTTTTTAGTGCTGGGTCTTCATGAAGGAAGTACATGTACATTATTTGTGCTGCGGTAGTGCCGATCCTCACGCTCTTCTTAACTACTTCTCTGTAACTGCATACCGGAAGTTTAGGTACAAGGAAATGGCTTCCGAGGTAACGAGAATAACATTTTTTAATACAAATCAAATTACAATATGGGGTTTGCACTTTGTAGTTAGCTGTTCCCAGTTGGTGAGTGTCAACCGGCCTTAAATCTAAACAGCATGCTACAAATATTCTCTGAAATTCAGGTTAAATGAGGAGAAGACCCGCAAATCTGAGGTGCAATTGCTGTTTGAGATAGCAGGAACTTGTCGTTCACCTCGAGTGGAACAGTGCACTGCAGGTCGTTTTCGTAAGCAGACCCAATCTGAAGATGATTTTTGCACTGTTTGCATCATAATTTTGAACGATCTGGAACCTCAAAGTGGTTAACTATCACGTACCCAGTTGAACAGTGCGAAGAAAGTACAATAAAGCTGAACTCATGCATGAGAAGAAATCAGATATCGGCGACATTTCTTTCGTTCTGCGACTAAAAACGTGGAGTAGAACAATATTTTTAAGACCGAGGGAGTATACTTTATGCCGCTATCAAATTGGAGTAAGAAATTTTGGTCAGTAATACAAGGCAGTTCAGGATTTGCACAGTTATCAATCTCCGATTTTAGTGTACCTCTTCTACGACTTGAACGATTTTTGTTGATGCCTGTTCTCTTTTTTCTTTAGAACCGCTCTTCCGCAATACATCGAAGCCAAGACGAACAGTAATTCAAGTTGTCAACTATTGAAATTTTGAGGACTGTCCTGACCGTGGTCGACCTTTCAATGCCCGCTTAAATTACCGATATTAATAGCGCCCTTGCGGCCGTTCATGGTGTTTGGTTCGTTCTAGAATGGAACGGGCTTCGTATTCTTGGACGAAAGGAGCGTATTCGAGCTGGAGGAGGTCGTGCGATGCAGGAACAAATGCGAAGGTAGTTCCGGTGATGTAACTATTTAAATTTCGCGATTTATGATCGATATAGATCCCAAAATGATGTTCGAAAGCAATGGACAAACTGCAGAAGACGCGAATGTACGGGTTCAAAATCTGGAGAGTGTTTAAATCCATTTTTCTTCTACAAAAAAAGAAGAAAAAGCTGGCCTACACAGAATCCCCCAGTTGCCGAATGACTGTCTCGATTTCATTTTGTACACAAACCATCGTAAAAGTTCCACCGGGAGTGTCGAGTGACTGTGGGAAAGCGTTGGACAACTAGCTGTCTAATTACAGGCGTAACATAGTACAACTTGTAGTGAGCAGTATGGAGGAGAAACCGGGAGTCAAAAAATCCGCTTACCGTTATCCACAAAAAAACGACTTCAATTCAGTAGATAGAATCCACACTGAATGTATCGAAAGAGTTCGAACTGGGAAGAGTTCTTCTTTCCCAATATTAGCATACCGTGAGTTTGTCAACTGAGTTCTGTCTACATTAAAAGCAATACATCGAATCTATGTACTTACTATGCAACGAATGTGAATTAAAAACAGATTATCAAAACTCTCTGTCGCCTCACCCCCGAAAAGAACATTCGAAAAAAAGGACGATCAGAAATTAGACCAGTATCTTATGCCAAGTTCAATTTTAGGTACGTAATAGATCATCCAATGAAGTTGTCTTTTGCGTATGGGTCGCACAAATTTCTACCCAAATTACTAATTTTATAGGAAATGTTTGTTGATTGTACATTTCGGAAGTGCACAATTCGGAATTCACAGTATCACAATTGTCGAGGCGGTCTCTGGCCGAGTATTATCGATTTCCGACCGGCGACCGCGCATGTTAGGTGCTGCACGACGTTGATCACGTTCAGCAGAAGGCTTACCCTCGACATTATCCACGTCCTGCTCGAACGAAATGGTGGTGACACATCCACAGACGGGACATCAGCTGAACATCGGGCTGGATGTGGTAGCGGTCCCACGGCTGCAGAAAGCATTGGAGCTGGCCGAAGGTTCGGGGTGCGACTTTGTATTGGCACCACTCGCGCATCCGCGGTACGAACGAGTGGGCGTCCGTAACGACTTGTTCGAGGCACCCGAAAACGTGGAGCATGACTCGCCACCACCCATTGTCCGCGATGAACCTCTGACGCGAAGCGATATGGAACTGTCGTGTGGCGTGTGGATGGCGGGTGTAGTTGCCAAACTATCCCCCTGGATCAGCCCGGACTCGCCCAATGACGCGTTGCGCATTGCGTCGGAGGCTGCGTTCGCCGAAGAGGTGTCGTTTGCGGCACACATGTCACTTCGCGCGCTTGTTGTGCCATCTCCGAATGGCGGTGCACATGGCGTCGCAAACCTGGCACGCTGCATACGTTCGGCACTCGAAGCGGCACCGCTCCTACAGATCTGGTTGCGACTTACGGTTCTCGACCTACCAGCGAAGGTGCCACTCGATGGTGACCCCAGCAAATTGCGAGGAAAACACATGGACCCCTGGCATGTGTGGAATACGATTCGAACACTGTGCGGTGAACATCCCAATCTCGGCGTCGCACTAGAGCTCACGCAAGACTTGCCGGCGCGAGTGATGTTAGACAAATGGGTCGCCGAACCGGTTCGTGTTGTGTTGCTCTCCACATCGTCGTATGTGACAAACAAAGTGGGATATCCCGTGCTTTCACGTCGACATCAGGACTTCATCAAGATGATGTTCACAATGCGACCGTTTTTCGCGCTTACCGGACGTGCGCACAAAGTTAAGGGCGGCGAAGGGTATCGCCCTTTCGTCCAGTATCTGGCGCATCTATTCGGGAAAATGCCTGGTGTGACAGACGCCGAAAGCTTCCAGGCCCCGTACCACGATTATTTGCAATCCCCACTCCAGCCGCTTGCACATAATCTCGGCAGTCAAACGTACGAAACGTTCGAGAAGGATCCCGTGAAGTACACCCAGTACCAAGCCGCCGTTGCAGCGCGGCTGAGTGAGCGGAAATGGGCGAGTAAACCGGTGATCATGGTGCTCGGCGCCGGGCGCGGGCCGTTGGTGAAGTGTTCCCTGAACGCCGCGAAAACTGCGGGCGTTGATGTGACTGTGTACGCGGTGGAGAAGAACCCTAACGCAATCGTGACATTGCGAAATCTGAAGGCGCAAAGTGGGTGGACGAATGTCAGCGTAATCGCTGGTGATATGCGAGCCGTGAACTTGTCGGAAAAAGCTGATATCATCGTATCAGAGCTGCTAGGTTCTTTCGGTGATAACGAATTATCACCGGAATGTTTGGATGGCGCGCAACACCTTCTCAAAGAAGACGGCATTTCCATTCCGCAATCATACACGTCGTTCCTTGCACCACTGGCGTCGACGAAGTTGCACAACGAAGTGAAGGCGTATGGTGATGGCCACAAGGACATGGAGACGGCGTATGTGGTGAAGATTCATCGCGGTAAGACCCTGGCCAAGCCGGAAGCCTGCTTCCGCTTCGAACATCCCAACCACCAAACCGTCATCGACAACTCGCGGTATTCGCGCATGTCTTTCGTACCCGCCGAGACAAACATGATCCACGGGCTTGCCGGGTACTTCGAATCAGTCTTGTACAAGGACATCCGTATTTCTATCAACCCGGCGACGTTCTCCACTGGAATGTTCTCTTGGTTCCCCATCTACTTCCCCATCGCCAACCCGGTTTATGTCGAGAGTGGACAGAAGATCACTGTGCACATGTGGCGGAGAACCAGCGCGTCGAAGGTGTGGTACGAATGGTGCATAACAGAGCCCTCTGTCACGCCCATTCATAATTCCAACGGACGTTCGTTCGCGTTTGGCTTAAAATGAACAAAGCGCATGCACACCGCCCGTGAAGCATCAACCTTTTTCGACTTGTGTTTATTACTAAACGTCGATCTTTTAACGAACGCTACGTGCGATGGGTGGTGCTCATCTAATTTAGCAGCAGTTCCTCATGAGCGGACTGCGGCCAATTAGGGTTGCGACGTTTCGAACCATGTTTGAAAGCTATAGAGCGCGCCGTAGGGATTAACGAACTTGTATCGGTGCATCGTACGCCCAGAATTTGTGCAATACACAGTTTAGTACATGTAAAAAATAAACTCTACACACAAACTCAATCACTACACCTGTACTATCAATCAACACATCCAACCATCTGCCGCTCACCGCCACTTCCCACCAACACGCGCACTATGGATCTCAAAGGGCAACGCTTTTGCGAGCGTCTGTTTTTGTACATCATGTGGCCGGTAACTGTGCTCTCATGCCTGTCCGGCTTCGTCATGGACGACGTGTTGGCGATATTCAAGGTATTCGGCGCCGGTCTCACTGTTTCCGCGGTGGTAAGTTGCGATGACACCAATACTTGCGACTCGATGCTAACCGTCTATCTTGCAGGTATGTCTGCCGGACTGGCCTATGTACAATCGCAACCCGATTGCATTTGCACCTGAACCTCGGCACGCCGACTAGTCCGTGTCTATCGTAAATGTGAAGTCTTGAGACGAATTTTCTCCTATTCTGGCTCTTGTCATAGTGAGGGGTGAACTGCAACGCGAGTGGATTTGTGTTTTATCGACAGTGCTGCACTACTGCGCTCGGCTTACCAACTCGCTTGGGTCGCCGTAAATCCCTTGGCTATTTCGATTAAGCAACGAACATGTTCAGTATCATTTAATAACCCTGAGCATGAAATTCTCAACGGCCATGTGCAAAGCTCACTCCGCTACTTCACCTCCGGGTTTGGCAGTCGCACGAAGGAGGCGACCAATTTCGGTCTATCCGAGTTGGCGACACGCTGCGCCTCGTCGGTGTAGTCGCGGATGAACGGCGCCACCACGTCGGCTCGATGCACAGCATCATCGCGCCGTTCGAACAGGGGATGAGCTTCGAAACGCTGTACCATCCATTCATACAGTTCCACCACGTCCGTGACCACATACGCGACACCACCCACACGTAAGATATACGCGTACTCGGCGAGCAGCGCGGTAGAGACGATACGCTGCCGGTTTTTGCGTTTCTTGAAGTGCGGGTCTGGGTAACAGAAAAACATTTTCTCCAACTGCCCACGACCAAAGTAGTGCGGTAGGTATTTCATCGCGTTCGTGCGCTCGAATGCGAGGTTCGAAGCGCCGAGTTCTTTTGCGCGCGCGTTGCAGTATGCCGCGACTCGGTCGCGGATTTCCAGGCCCAGCATGTTGACGTCGGGGAAAGCCGCGCTGAGCGACGCGAGCAACCCGCCGTAGCCGCACCCGATGTCCACCCACTGCACCGACCTGTTATTGCCGAACACATTGCGATTCTGGTATTCGACGTGGTTCGACGGCGGCTTGAAGTTGCCATCGTTCAGGGGATTCGAGTGTGCGCGCGCGCGAAAATCTCGCCGACTCGTCACCCATTGCACGCGTGCCGCATCGCCTTTCGCTATTAACGCACGCTGCTCTTTCGTTAGGTCTTCGTCGGCGAGCGGTGCGCTGTCGTTATTCGTATCCCTTGTCGATGAGGTTTTGCTTTCGATGTGCTCGTGTTGCATCGTCGAACTCTTCTTTGTCGTGGTCATCATCGCTGGGTGGCACTAGTTTTCTTGCCACGTGGCAGCGTGGCACCACTTGGAGGTGGATAAGCCACCATCGCTCAATTCTTTCCGTCGAAATTACGAAATCACAGTACATGATTTTGTGACGCCGAAAAGAAGCCGGGCACTATTTTTTCGAAAACTTCATGTACTGTACATGGCTCTATTTTTTTTAATTGTATTGTTCACATTTTGTGCATTACGTGTTTCAAATACGGGAAAATAAAATTTGCAAATGAACGGGGATATAATGGAAACCCCCGCCCATCTGACACCATGTCTCGTGTCTAACCTTCGCAGTCCATAGGCCTGCATTCTAGCCAGTACGAAACGCTGTACTCAAACATCAATCCACTCCCATTCGCGTGCTCTGTGGGTTTGTCGCGGGAAACGAACGACGGGGAGGAGAACACGAAGGGCACTCGACACAAATACGCGCAGCGCGAACGGACTCGACATGGGGAATGCGCTGTCATGGCTCATCTCGTCGCTTTTCGGAGACAAAGAGGTGCGCATATTAATATTGGGACTCGACAACGGTACGTGAAGGGCGCGCGCGAATTTCGGGGGCATGCGTCGCTAACGCCGCGCAGCCGGCAAGACGTCTATATTGTACCGGTTGAAAGAGGGCACGTTCCACTCTACCGTGCCTACAATCGGATTTAACGCGGAGCAAATCGGTACGTGTGTGACGGGGGACGCGCGCGACATTCGCTGACTCAACGTGCAGAGGTGGGCAAGCTGAAGGCGCAGGTGTGGGACCTGGGCGGCCAGGAGAGTATACGCCCGTACTGGAGGTCGTACTATCAGGCGCAGGAGGCCGTGATATTCGTGGTGGACAGCTGCGACGCGGCGCGGATGGAGGTGGCGCGCCGCGAACTGATGAACATCATCGAGGAGGAGGAACTGCGGGGCGCGGTCGTGTGCGTCTTCGCCAATAAGCAGGACATGCCGCAGGCGCTGAGCACCGCACAGATCGCCGAAACCATGGGGCTGTCGAGCATCACAGACAAGAAGTGGACGATTATCGCGACGTCCGCACTCCGAGGCGACGGGTTGAAGGAGGGCTTCGAATGGATTGCGGATGCGATTGGTGATAAGAAATGAACGAACTTGCTTTTTTTGTTTTTTGCGCTCGTGTTCTTCGTGCTTCCTGACGCGCAGTGTTATTGCGCGTACGCGTGCTTGTCTTTTCGTGCGCGGGTGCCGACGCGCACGCTCAGTCTTGCTTCTCCTTGCGTAGTGGTGGCCCGCATGGCGTTGGCGGTAGAAATCCGAGCGTCGCGCACTCGACCAGATTCGCGATTGATGGCCTTGACGGCGAGGGCGTGCGTGACGGCGGTGGCGGAAGTGGGAGTGTCGAGATGAGGACCGCGGATGCAACGACCTTCTTGCGCCACTGCTCCCACTTACGAACGGTGTCCCACGCCCGTACTGGCTCGCTGTCCAGCGTGTACATGGCGAGGTGGTGTTTCGGTTTCGGTAGTGTCGCCGAAGTTGCTGAAGTCGGCAGTCGAGGGCGAGTGGGAATGCTAGTGTTTTGGCGTCATATCTCGCGGCGAATAGTAGTGCGATACTGAGCGACCACTGCGATTTTTGTGCTCTGCATCTACTAAATTCACGTCTCTTCATAATCCGCCATTATCTTGACACGCATGCGCACGCGAGCACTCATTGCCCTGTCCCCCGTTGAGGGCCCCGGCAACGCCAATCGACGCCGCTCTCCGTGTGTCGAGCTCATTGGCAACGAGGTGAAAAACAGTGCAGTTGATGGCGCTCCCTAGGTTGAGCACACAGTTCGTGCTCAAGCTAACTATGAGTGCGTTCTGGGTGGCACGCAATTTCGATTCCACTTCCCCGTGAGGTCGTGGTTTTGTTTCCGGTAGCTAACACCGTGCAGGTGTTATGTGACGACGAGGAGAAAAGAATCTTCCTGTTCATACAGTTATATCTTTCCTACAACAAAATCTCGCATTCAGATAACGATTGCTCGATTAGGGCCAACCGCATAGCAATGCAGAGTGCACTCAATGTGCGGCGTAGGCATAGCAGCTTCTTAGATGCACCTCGAAGAAAGTGAGATTGGCTGGATATCGTGCGATAAGATTGCTTAACATTAAGTCGAAGTTCTATCGATAGTGCTCAGATACATTGGAGTTGGTTTGTTATTTCAGTTGGCAATTACACCGAACTGTTCGAATTACTCATGGTTGACATATATGACCCGATACCACACTGACTTATTACGAATCCCGCAATGTCCAAAACGATATTCGCTCATGGATAAGTTCAACAACTCCACCTATTGTGAGCAATTCCTTCAACACTGCACACACACTCAACGCTAATGACCAAGCAAATTCCAGAACCCAATAACTTTTCATCTGCAACACAAACACGAGCAATACAATGGCCACCAACAGTCCGGTTAGTAAGAGAAACTTGTTTGGCGACAATTCCCATAGATGCTTCATAGCTGCCGAATCATGAGAATTACTACCGCCTCTGGCGCGAGACAAATTGCAGTGGCTGGTGAGGTGTACAAAATCACGGTCACTGATGGCATTGGATTTTCTCCTTTTGACAGAATTTGGGTCAGTGCGCACCGCAATCACCGCAAATTGATTCAGGACATGTTCAGCATTTTCCAACTCGGCCGCACTGAGTGGGTTGCCCGAGAGAAAGTTTGCAACCGCATTCGCAAACCACCCACCAAGCGCAATAATGTCGCCATTGAGATGCTACGCAGAATACACCTACGTATCGCCACCTATCCTCCTACCAACCTTCTCACGCACATCTTACAAATCCGCGTCTACGCCTGACTCTCCTATCAAACCAACGACGCTAGTGCTCTTACTTACCGCGTGACGCATCTCTTTCGATATCGCATGACGTTCGGCGATGCCCCATGCTGGTCCTGGGCCTTTTCCAGGTTCATTCATACAACTGTGCTTGAGTCCTTGCGGAAGCGTGGTATAGTGTGCGTCACCTACATGTAGTACCTCTCGTCAGCCTCCGAAATGCGAGGACATCGATTGAGTAGGACGATTCGGCCTCGGCACTGAAAAGAATGCGGGCTCTCGCATATTCAGTCAGCAATTTCGAGTGGGCCACATCATCCAACCCAGCGCCAGTAGCATGTAATAATTCCTTAATCCAACGCTCGGCTAGCTCGCGGGGTTTCTGTTCGGCCATTTTCAACAACGCCGACGCTTCCATGCCTACCGCTAGGAGCATTAGCGTTAGAGCTCGTTTGAAAACCTGTATTGACTGGTGCTCTGCAGTATGTCGTATCACACACCCCTTCTCCTGGGGGATGGCGAACCTCAGTTCACGGCACGCGATATTTGCGTAGTACAATGGACTGCCACATGCTACTAGGACAGTTGTGGCCGGCCAATGCGAAGACGAGAATTCTGTTTCCTTTCTTGAACGGTATTTTAGGAAAGGGGCCGGCGTCGGAAGATTTCTCACGAAATCCGATGAGTATCAACAAAGTACAGTAGACTTTCGAGTTTGGGGGAGAAGATGAAAAATGGGAGAACCGGCAGTAACGGCTTTGAAAAAGATGAAACGGCGGGATGTTGAGATGTGGACGGCAGTAGTGCTACTTAAATAGTGTAGATGAAGCCATGGAGAATGAGGCCTGGGCCAGGATAGCGGTTAGTACTGTTCGACGAAGGAGACGACAGTGATGAAGATGCGCAGAATTGTTAGATATTTAGGAGGTTTTGTGATGGGGCAGATTCGATGATATACTAGACTTGACGAGCAATTGATGACATCGAAGGTGATAGTCGGACGGAGGAGACGTCTATCGACTGTGTTGCCTGAACCTACGACGTAGAGTCTGTAAAGTAAATGGTTACGAAGAGAGTGAAGGTCTATACTGTCGTAGCACAGGTACTGTGCAAGTTCAACTCTCATGATGGGCTAGTGCAGACGAGTAGCAACACAGAACGAGAAAGTGGAAACCCAATTGAATAAAAAGGACGTCAGCCAGTACAGCAAACTAATCTGAGACCCCCTGTTTCGACAAAACCGGGAGCTCTTCCAACGACCAACGAGCGGAGTTCTCGTCGGCAACTAAAAATCGGAAATCAATCTCAGCCGCATCACTTGTGTGAGGTTCCGAACCGTAGCACGGCTTCAAATCGATAGCAAAAGTGTAGGGTCGTCCAAAGTGGCTCGTTTATTTTAGACACTGTTTGAGAAACCGAGATAGGTTGCGCTCTTTGTGAATTGAGGTCGAAACTGGCGCGCCTGAGGTGGGTTGGGTACAGCAGTGGCAATCAGTGAATCAAGGAATATGTATCTCACTCAGCAACCGCTTCAGGTGGTGAGATTGCGGTTAGTCCGAGTCCGTCAATATCCAACGCCACGTCCCTGTTCGCAAACCTTCGCCGACTGATGGGCGCTCGGCAAGTGGGACAGTTTCTTCTGCTTTTATCGGCGGAGGAAAGCCACAGACCAATGCACACCTTGTGGTAGTAGTGTCCGCATTTCAGCATGACTACCTTGGCGGACTCGCCAAAATCCTCGAGGCAGATGTGGCACGTGAGCCCAGCCAGCGCCTCGGCGTCTACAGTTTCCACATCGAATTCAGAAAGCGCAACCCTTTCTGATTTTTTCCGAGGCCATTCAAACTTTTTTATCGCCACAACAAGGCATAGGCATGCAACGAGGAACATGCATAGTGGGGTAAAAAGCAGCAGCCAATACTTCACCTCGAAGGGCAGAGCCATGGGGAACGAATAGCCAAGTTGCTTGTGCAGTGAAGATCGGCGATCACTGTGAGAGAAAGAATTATGGGTGAAACCTACCCGAGCGCTGTTTGCGCTTGTTATCTCTTTCGGCATCGCAGAGTGAGTTGAGGAATCAATCCATGCAACGTGTAAGATCGAGCTAGGAATGAATCGGTAACAGTGCAAGCCTTGTTTCTGGCAACAGCCGCAATGCAAATATTGCGATTCGAGGAATTCCGACTCGAGGCAAGTCAGGCGCTAAGCAGCAAATGTTGGAGTACCACGCACTGTTGTGTTCCGCTTGGTCAATACCACTCTAGCTATTTGCGTCATCGCCTCGTTACCTTGGATCCGGATTCAAGGTCAGAGTTTAGAGAAACGCTTAACCCGTTGCACCGCTGCTCCGCGAGTGAGCTTCGAGATGATTGTGACGAATGCTGACTTGTCGGGATCAGCTGTTACATTCGCTTGTACAATTTGCCTTACACGCGGAATTTAGTGCGTCTGTGCTGTGGTCATCAATACCGTCGGGCTTTCTTAACCAGTGGCTGAGCTGGAGCCCAAGGTCAAGAATGCCCTAGTTGTCCAGCTCGTATACCTAGCATAAGCGACCCATCCAATCGAGATATGACCTTCGACATGGCCGAGCCTAAGTGTCAAGATGTTTCCTGAACGTCCTTGTCTCGTACTGACAGTCTGCGACACCGAATGCTGAAATTTGTTGAGATACACTTGTATCGAATCGGACCAATAGTATTTCTCTAAGGAATTTTTTGAGGGAGTTTGTTGGCTACCATAAATTTCAACATATGGTGTCGCAAACTTTTTGTTAACGAGGTGTGCGCACGGGAAGCACAGTACGGAATCGCACATTCTCGATTGCATTGTTGTTCGCCGTTATGTTTCACGGCCATTTCCGTGCTCTTTGTAACAAGAAACCCAAAAGCATTGTCAGATTTCCACCAGTACAGGAGCGGAACAATACCTGATCAATTTCATTCTTCTCTTGTTCAGGAGCGTGTAGTGACTCATAGTCACATGAATTAATTAAACGGAAGTGCTCAAGGTTATTGCCACTTTTGTTGGTTAAAACCGAGACTGATTGAATCTAGGTCAGCAACCTGCACAATTCCATTTCGTTATGCAGAAAGAAGGAGCAGCATTGAATAATTACAATTTAATATAAATATCGTTACCTATTACAGCTTGAGCTTACACGCAGATCTCATGCATTATCAAAAGCAGGATTCGTTTGTGAGCCAACTTCGTAACCGGATTCGCTTGTTAAAGTAAGCGAAAAGTTATGCAAAGATTATGGGGAATTCTTCTCTGAGTATTTTGGCAGAAACAACCGTACGAGAATGGAGAGTTAAAATTTTTTGAGATAGAATTTGTGTTCCGGAATTTTATTTGACAGTTATAAATTCAAGTACCGTTCTAGTTTGTTTCCACCGTTCAGAACATGTCGAAAAA
>JAAUYH010067853.1_pt1 | contig 14774 bp, 13 predicted proteins | sample 7278061 | NCBI WGS metagenome assembly JAAUYH01 (sample SAMN14350203, study PRJNA611818) | marine sediment metagenome | isolation source: surface marine sediment (0.6m) | place: French Polynesia: Moorea | collected 2018-08
GATTCCTAAATCGACATTAGATTTGGTGTCTGCTACAAACGTATCAAACGAGACTGTGTCTGAATTTAAGGAGAGACTCAAAGCTACATTAGATGACGCCAAATTTGCATATAAACTGGCAAAAGCTGATCAAAGTGCAAGATCTAGTTTTGAATACAAGCTTCATTATTGTAAATCAGGGGATAAAGTATGAATTAACAAAACTTAGTTTAAATATTCATATTCGAAATCTCAAGAGTTTTATAAATTGTCTGCGAAAAAATTTGGTCCTTTCACTAATTTGGAGTTAGTGGGAAAGAATGCTGTGAGACTTGATCTAACGTGTCATTTAAAAATACATGATGTTGTAAATGAGATGCATACTGCATCCCACTCGGAATAACCCACAGAGATAGTTGCACCCATCGTACCAAGACCAGGCCCTATTCCAATTGTACAAGGAAATGAGTATGTGGCGGACGAAATATTGACACATCCCAAACGTAGTCGCGGATATCAATTCCTGACACTCATGAGAGGAGATCCGACCCATGATGCAGAATGGTAACCAAGTCGTGACTTCATTGATATAGATGATACAATTAATGATGAATTTCTGAATTATATCAAAAAAATAATATTTTAAATTGCTTACATGATAATGATGTCGTCGAGGTCAACAACAGCGGGAAGGGCAGGAAAAATGTAAGGAACTAATTCTAGAGTGATCTAGATGTTTCCACAGACTTCTACAAAACTTTACTTTATTCTAGAAAGTTCCAGAGAATTCTATTTGTGTAACCTTTATGTAATCTGCTTACAGTACAAATTACTATAAATACTGAAGTCGACTAGCGACTTTGGGTATCCAACCATCAACCTCCGATAGACATGTTTACCAGTAAAGTTCAACTGTTATCTCTTCCGTTTTACGGCCATTATCTGTTTATAGGAAGGTACCGTGGGTATGGAAACAGCGAAGACGAATCGTCCGAGAAAGGTTGGCTATGGATGCAGATGCCGCAGTGTCGTACTAATCGGGACTAGAAGAAGAAATCAACAGTGATCGAATCCACGTGTTTCGGGGTTCTATTGGTGGTGTAATTGCGACTGCTGCTGCGTTAGGGAATACGCGAATTGAATTCGTGGGATGCTGGTCGGGAATGGTGTGCAAGCATCGATGACATGATGAATTTAGTTTTACCTGCTTTATGGTTCTTCAAATACCTGAGCCGAAACAGATGGAACAGGGACCAATATTGTTCGTAAGGTGAGCCATTTGGGGTTGCATTGGATTGAAATCGATTCTGTGGAATATGTAATGAGGTTTGCCTTTCGAAGCATATGCCGAAGTTGCAGGAGGCAGCGACTCACTTGAAAGTGAAATAAATGCATCGTGTGTAGAACGGAACACATAACGTACTTGCGAACGAAGCCCTGCTCATTTGATTCACCTTCAAACCGAATCGAACTAAACTGAACTAAAGCCCATGGATCGAAAGTGCAGGATATCTGGTGCTCGGGCCGCAAAAAATATCGGAATGCAATCGACAATTTATCCATAAGGTTGAACGACAGAATTAATTGGTACAAGTGGTAGGTTGTGGTCGAACCAATTGACGGCTTGGAGGCGTCATCAGCGCTACATTGAGTCACATGGTTTTCTGGAATAAACAAATAATTATGATTGGGCATCTCCGAAAGCTGGCTTTCATCCGAGTCACTTCATGAGTGCTACTAATTTAAGGAATATTCTTTTCGTACCGTAGTCTAACGCCTTTCCCTACTCATTACATTGCATTCTATCCTGGTAGCGATTTGACTCAAAGTAGTGTTGATGACGCCTCAATTCGCCCTCAATCCGTACTCAATCACGCTCGATCAACTCTGTTATGCTTGACTTGATAGTTCGTAAACCACGACATAGAATAATTTTTTGTATTCTAGCGCCTTTTACTACTCATTGTTACGTGTTCCATCCAAATAGCGATGTAACTCAATATAGTGCTGATAACGCTTCAATTCACATTCAATTGCACTCAACCAACTCTATAAAGCTTGGCTTGATACTTTCACTCAACGCCGCATCCTATATTTCGATAAACGCAAATAGGTTCTCAAACCACTCCACACGCACACTGCTACTGCGCACTCTACCGGAAAGTACCTGGTACTTTATTTCAAATCTGCTCGGTACCACACGGAACTAAGCATATTCTTTTTTCCTTACCTTTTAGGAGGTGCGATGGCAAAAAAAACTCATAGTTCAAGACAAGCCGTTATTAGTAATTGATCTCGACTTACCTTTCAGTAACAGATTTCTTGTCGTCAGAATTCGAAATCCTTATGCGTTGCGCTCTGAGATTGGTAGGTCCTGAGACAAAGTACCATTGTTTGTTTGTATCCTAACATACGACGGCAGTCAGTCCCAGGCCTTGCTATACTCTAGGCATCACGCGAAAGGATTTTGTCACCAAACATCGTTCGTTATGGAAGACAAAACAAACAAGACGTAAGCTATAATAAACTCGTGATCGGGAGCGTGCTGGGGAGAGACAAGATGGAATTGAGATGAAAAGTGAGTCGACTAGAGGAACACATTCTGATAGCTGGTGAATTCATGCTTAATTCACCGTGGGCATCACGAAGAAGATTTCAAACGATACCAACGTCGTTGCGGAGAACTTCAATTACGCCATCGAAATCAAAAAAATGAGGATACAATGGATATCGTGACGATATCCCTCGTATACTCATTCTTTTTGATCGATATCATCGTATTTATTTGGAGTAAAGGAAGAATCGCAGTTTTCAAGCTCGTTCAGGAAAAGATGACTTGGTCATGGACGGCGATGATTTGAAACTTCTACTACGAGGAAGCTTCGCATTGAATCGGACTATGCCGCTGACCTCGCTTGCCTAGAATTTTGAATGACTGTGAAGAACGAAGAGTTTCTGTCCAATTTTAAGTGTACTGTAACGTAAATGATCCTAGTAAAGGTTGTTCTAGCCTAGCTTGTTGAAATGCTATGTCTTGACCATGTTGGGTTTGATTTGGAATCTCGACCTGATATCTCCATAATACTAGTAATAGTTTAATCGTCCAAGTGGCTTGCAGCTTAAAGAGCGCAAAGAAACGAGTTAATTGTATTTGACGAGACAAGTGTGCCAGTTCTGCCGATTTATAATTGGCACGCTAGATCTGGACATAGTGATCAAACTACCAGCGATATACTCGTATTACTACTATTCAAATTTCGATGACACTATCCGAACCCCACCTGATGTGATGCGTCTCGCTGTCATCGATACCTTTGTAAGTGTGGCTGCCGAAAAAGGCCCAATGTGCCTGAACCATTTGACTGTTCAGAGGCGTCATCAGCGCTACATTGAGCCACATCGTCACCTGGATGGAACATGTAATAATGAGTAGTGCCCACCGAAAGCAGCCATGCATCTGAACCACTTGTTCAAGCATGCCATTATTTTGATGTACCGTAAACCACGGCATTGAATAATATTTTGTAGTCTGACGCCTTTCCCAACTCATTATTACGTGTTCCATCCAGGTAGTGATGTGACACAATGCAGTGCTGATGATGCCTCAATTCCCATTCAATCGCACTCAATCAACTCGATAAAGCTAGACTTGGTGGTTCAACACGTCCCATATCTTTGACAAACCCACTCACCTTCCACACACTCTACTTCTGTTGACTCCACCGGGAGATACTTCAAATCTACTCAGCACCGCTTGGAACTAACCATCTTGTTTTCTTGTCTTGCAGAAGGTGCGATCGCAAGAAAACTCTACCTCTTCAAGGTAAGTAGTGTACACTTACTGTCCCGAGGGGCTTTCGGTGATGCCGTGCAGGCCTCTCACCGGGAGAACCCGAAATCCTTATGCGTTGCTTTGTGTTCTGTGGATGGTAAGGCCTGGGCTAACTACCGTTGTTCGATTGCATGCATTAGGTTTGGAGAAATTATCTTGGGTTGGCGTGAATCGCACATTCCTCATACTGACCTACGTTCAAAACCAACAAGAAGCTAGCGGTATCGAGCTCCTGATCGGAAACTATGGTAAACAACTATACATGCTGCGATACCAGTGCTTGCCGATCGGCTACTGAACTCGTGTAATGCGAGAATGTGAAACACTTTATGCCATACACATTTTCGGAAGTGGAAGCGAAAACTGAATGCGAGTGAAATGCTCGTCGAAGCGCTGAATCACCCAAGTGCGCTGTATTCATCCTATCGTTCAACCTTGCGGATAAAGTCATCGATTGCATTTCTATAATGCTCTCCGCCACGATACCATGTATCCTGCACATTCAATGCGTTAGTTTCATTTCAATTCGGTTCGGTTCGCAGCTGAATCAAATGCGCAAGGCGTCGTTCGCACGTACGTTATGTGTCCCGTTCTCCACACGGTGTATTTCGTTCACTTTCAAGTGGGTCGCAGCCTCATGCAACTCCACCATATGCTTCGGGGGGCAAAGCTCATCAGACATTCCACTGAGTGAAGAGAGAAAGAAGAGAGTTAGTTCACTAACTCACCCATTCGGCGCGACATGATGCCGCATAATCAATGCTAATCCACATGAAATCCAAAAACTCACCTTATGAACAATGTCGGCGCCTTGACATCTTTCAATCTCTTCTTGTTGTTCCATTTGTTTCGGTTCAGGAATTTGAAGAAGCGCAAAGCCGGCAAGACTACATCAATCATCTCGTCGATGCTCGTAAACGAATTCTCAATCACCATCCCACGGATTCGGTTCGCGTATTTCCCCGACGCGGCTGCCATCGCAACCGCGCCGCCAATCGAGCGCCCGAACAGGTAGATTCGCTCACGATTGACTTCGTCTTCCTGTTCCGACAAGTACGAAACCGCAGCGTCCGCATCCATAGCCAGCCCTTTTTCGGACGGTTCACCTTCGCTGTTCCCATAGCCACGGTAGCTCACCATGAACAGATTGTACCCACGCGAGTACCACTCCTGTACGTCGTGCAGTCTGTGCCCGATATTGCCCGCATTCCCGTGAAAGTAGATGAAGGTGGCTGCACTTCGCGGTGCGTGTTCTTGCATGATGAGCCACGCGTGCAGGCGCGTCCCATCAGCCGCGACAAAGTCGACGTCACGGTACGGCAGGTTGAAATCAGCTGGAGTGTTCTCGTACTCGCGCGTGGGGATGGACGGATGGTACAGCAGCTTTTCTTGAAACGCGTATAACCCAGCGACAACGGAAGCACCGATTCCACCCACCGCGTAGAGCACGTAATTCTGGAGAGGCATGATGCAGCGTGGGCTGGTGCTGCGCAAGGCACGCGAAGGGATCACTCGTGTGGATGTTAAGACGCCGGCTGTAGGGAGAAAGCCACAGACTCTACGCAGCATTCGAATGGAGGGGAAGCACAAAATAGTTGCTCCTGATACCTCAAGGCCCACGTTTGAACCACGCTGTACTAATTAGTGCACTATCCCCGCTGTAAGCCAATTCGCCAAGTTGACTACATCATGGCCGGCGTCCTATCCTCACCCGACTGAGCTGTTTGCAATCGAGCTCGTAAGGTGAGCAACGGAACATTGAGCATGCGAAACACGTCCAACATGAGCACGGACATCCGAGCGGCGGTAATCGAGCGAGTGAAAGCCCTCAATGGGGATGGGTCGGTTGACTCCATGGCGTTGGCGAACGAGCTCGGGGTAGACCATGGCAAACTCGTGGACGGGTCACTGAAAACGCTCGCAGCTGCCGACCGGATTGCGATGGAAATGGTTTCGCAACCCAGATGGAACGTTTCCGACGAGGGCAAGTCGTATGCTGAGCAGGGTTCGCCTGAATATCGCGTTTATCAAGCCGTATCCGCCGCTGCTCCCGATGCTGCCACGGTTTCCTCACTTGACGAATCCCTCGGACCGGCATCAAACCGAGGTCGGCAACAAGCACTGAAACGGAAATGGATTGCCTTCGGCGCGAACAAAACCGAGATTGTACTTGGTCCTTCCGCAAGCTCCGGGGAAGTTGTCGACCAAGTGTCGAACGCGTTGAAGTTGTTACTTGAGAATGCAGGTGCACCGGGCGATTTACCTGCTGATATTCTCAAGCAATTGAAACAACGCAAGCTGGCCTCGTCGAAACCGTTGAAAACATATCTGCTGACTGCCGGAGCACGTGTTGACGATGACCGTGTGGAGGCGACAGAAATGACGAAAGACATGATTGTCAGCGGGGAATGGCGAAATGTGGCATTCAAGAAGTACAATTTTGATGCAGACGGAAAACCCCCGGAGGGTGGATACCTGCACACGCTGCTGAAAGTTCGCGAGCAGTTCCGCTTGATTTTCCTTGAGATGGGATTCGAAGAAATGCCCACCAACAATTACGTCGAGAGCTCGTTCTGGAACTTCGATACCCTGTTCCAGCCGCAACAACATCCTGCTCGTGACGAACACGATACCTTCTTCATTTCCGATCCTGCTCGAGCTGGGGTTATGGACGAGAAGTACCTGGAGCGAGTTCGCGAAACGCATGAACGTGGTGGATTCGGTTCGAGAGGATATCGATACGAGTGGTGCGAAGAAGAAGCGCGCAAGAACATTCTGCGCACCCACACGACCGCAGTGTCGAGCCGAATGTTGTACTTGTTGGCACAAGAGAAAGAGTTCAAGCCGAGAAAGTATTTCAGCATTGACAGAGTGTTCAGGAATGAAACATTAGATGCCACCCATCTTGCGGAGTTCCATCAGATTGAGGGTTTGGTAGCCGACCGAAACTTGTCGCTCGGGCATTTGAAGGGCATCATTCACGAGTTCTTCAAGAAGATGGGGATGGAGAAGCTGCGCTTCAAACCGACGCATAACCCGTACACAACGCCGAGTTTGGAGATCCATAGTTATCATGAGGGACTTGGGAAATGGGTTGAGGTGGGTAACTCGGGTGTGTTCCGACCGGAAATGATTCGACCGATGGGTATTCCTGAAGACGTTACGGTTATCGCTTGGGGCTTGAGCTTAGAGAGACCAACCATGATCAAGTATGGAATCAGCAATATTCGCGACCTCTTCGGTCACAAAGTTGACCTTGCCGCCATTCAGTCTAACCCAATTTGCAGACTTACTTTTTAATCGTCGAGGTGTTCGACTGTAAAAACTTACTTTTGCGCCATGTTTGCGCTGTTGTGCTATTTTGTATAGACGATGAATCCCAAAGGCCGACTCGAACCTCGCACGAATGGGACCAGTGCAGTTTAGGAGCGCACCCGAACATTGTATTGCTGTGATGGATAATACTACGTTTAGTTTAATCACAGAGACATGGGTTGCACGGTGCTGGAGTTGGCGTGCTGTCGAACTAAATGGTAGAAGTATTCGTGAAGCCGAGTGTCATTAGTGAGCTCGGGATGGAAAGTGGCGGCCAAAATATTAGCTTGCCTTACAAGAACAGCTGTGTTTCCGTGTTTCGCAAGCACTTTGACACCCTTGCCGACTTCCACAATTGCAGGTGCTCGTATTTGTACTATGTGCATCGGTTTACTCGCAAAGGTAGGTTCATTCGCAATCACATCAGCTTCAAAAGAGTTGATTTGAGTTCCGTACGCATTTCGGTCGACAGCGACATTCAGCACGCCGATTCGGGGTTGTTCTGGTCGCTGTACGATGTCTCGCGCGAGAAGAATCGCGCCTGCGCAAGTGCCGAGGATGGGAAGGCCAGCTTTCACCAGTTCAATGACACGGGGGAGCATGTTCAAATCGACGAGAAGTTTGCTTTGCGTCGTACTCTCGCCTCCAGGGAGTACAAGCCCATCAAGATTCTCGAGATGTTCTGGTAGTCGAACACCGACAACCTTCGTGGCGCCGACACGCCGCAGCATGGAGGTGTGCTCAGCGAATGCGCCTTGCAGCTCCAAGACGCCGATTACAACTTCCCGCGCAGGTGGTGCCGAACCCATCGTCAAGCTGGAGAACCTAGCGCAAAGCGAGTAGGAGCACATGTGCGGTTAAATAGTTCCATGGTGGCGATGCATCAGGGTCGTTGTGGATCAGGCCACTCCGGTAGGGATGAGAGAAGGGCAATGAGTGGAACAAACAGGACCACACAAATGTTGGGAACTGCACTAAAATAGTGCAGTGCCATTTCGTTCAAATTTGGCGTTATCATAACTTGATTCAAACTCCTGTGCTAATTCTTTTCTTGTCGCATTTTGTTTCCGTCGATGCGCCTTACCTGGTTGTACTGTAACCACCCTCCCCTGCTGCTACCCACGAGCAGACCCGCATAAAACCCCCACAATCATGGCCGACACACAAGCCCCCATGGAGACGGATGCGGCGCCCGTGAAAGATGCATCGCTCACCGAGGTGATGGTGAACACGCGGAACGCGATGGAAAGCGCGATGGCGACCATCGCCTTGCTGCGCAGTGAGAAGGAGCGCGTCACCCTAACATACCAATCCGTCGTCGCTGCGCTGCGCGTGGAAAACGCGAATCTGCGGCGTGGCGAGAACATCTCGGACATGGAGGTGTCGACCGCCAACGACGACGACAGCGTGAAAGCCGCCGAAATCCGCGCGAAGGTCGAAGCGGAAATGGTCGAGAAAATGAGCGCGACGAACTTGACGTTGGAGAAGACGAAACTGCGAGTCGCTGAAATGGAAACGGCTTTAACCGGGGCCAAGCGGAAAGCGGCAGATGATGCGATGGTTATTCAGCGTTTGCAAACCCAAGTCAATGAACTGTTGACGATGCGAGTCAACACGGAGGCGACGATTGCGGAGAATGAGAAAACTGCCATCGAACTTGCGCGCGACGCGGCGATGAATGCGGCGGAGAAAGCGACGGTGGCGAAACGAAGCAAGTTTCTGGAAAACGAGCGTACGCGATTATCGGCGGAACTCGTGGAGGTGCGGTCCAAGTTGCAGGTGGCGGCGGCGGAGCGGGAGGCGGCGCTGAAATCGTCGGCGGACTCGATGCGTACCCTGAGGGAGGAACTGATGAAGGAACGGCAACGTGGCGACCAGTTCGCGAAGGAGATTACGCTATGTCGTGACGAAATCGTGGCTTTGCAGAAAGCGCGAGATAAGGAGCGTGGCGATGCGTTGATTGAAAGCAAGCACCTGAATGAGTTGATTGCGCTGCACAAAGAGGAGGTGAAAGATGCGGAGAAAGAGGCTAAGAGATATAAGGATCTGTTGAGTACGGTGGCGGTTGATAAGTTGGAGGGGTACGGCCGACCGGATATGAAGACGTTGGATGCGCATGCGGAGGTGTTGCTGAAAGAGTTGCAGAAATCACTGGAAATGAAGTTGGACCAAATTGAGGCGCAGCGAAGGTTGGTGGACGAGGCGCAGGATAATGAGCGTCAGATGCTGCTGAGCTTCGAACACCAGGCGAGAGAATGTGAGGAGGCGAAGCGAATGAACCAATCCTTGATGGCCGAAAAGAGCGTGCTGGAGACGGAAAACACGGAATTAAGAAGAAAAGTGAATCGACTTGAGGAACGCATTCTAATGGCTGGTGGGTTTATGCCCAACACGCCGGAGACGCCGGGTAGAAGATTTGGAACTACGCCGACCTCGTTGCGAAGAACTTCGGTTACCCCGGCGAAATCAAAGGACGATGATACGATGGATATCGTGCTGCAAGACCTCATGGATATTAGACAGAAGAACGAGAACATCATGAACACGCTGGCGGAACATGCAAGAAGGAGGAGTAGTTCGCTTGGAACACCGTCCAACTTGTAGAGCTTATTTATTGAGTGTTGGAGAGAGAAGTCGTAGGTTTCAAGCTTGTTCTTAAAAACGTGACTTGGTTATGGAGGGCGATGGTTTGAAACTTGTAGCACGAGGGAGCTTCGCTTTGAAGCGGATTATGACGCTGACCTCGCTTGCCTACATTTGTTAAAGGCTGCGAAGAATGAAGAGTTTCTGTCCCATTGTCAAGTGTACTGTAACGTAAATGAACCCAGTAAAGACAGTTCTAGCTTGTTGAAATGCTGCGACGTGACCGTGTTACGTTTGATATGAATCTTTTCCTCGTAGTTCTATAGTGCTAGTAACAGACTAATCGCCAACGTGAGTTTAGCAGCGCAAAGAAATGAGTTCATCTCAATTTTGATGAGATAAGTGCGCCAGTTCCGCCGGTTATAAGGTGGCGAGCTAGAACTAGACATAGTGATCAAGTTACCTGCTATGTACTTGTATTGCTACTATTCAACTTTCGATGATACTCCGTCCGAACTCCACCTGGTGTGGTACGTCTCGCCGTCATCGATACGTTTGTAGGTGTGGCTGCCGAAGAAGTCGCGCTGTGCCTGAACCATTTGACTGCTTGGCAGAACTTCACGTCGGTATGCGTCGTAATATGCTAGACTGCCGCTCATGCTCGGCACCGCAACGCCATTCGCCACCGCTACAGTAACGACCCGACGCCAGCTTTCCTGTGCATCTGCGAGTTCCTTTGCAAACTCTGCGTCGACGAGTAATGATTCGAGTGCCGAGTCGCGATCGTACGCAGCCTTGATACGGTCGAGGAATTTGGCCCGAATGATGCAGCCGCCCTTCCATATCGCCGCTATGGCGCCGAGGTCTAGCGACCAGTCCCCATCGAGGCCGGCTTGACGGATCAAATTCATGCCCTGCGCGTAACTGCATATTTTTGACGCGTACAATGCGCGGCGAACGTCGGAAACAAGTGCTGCGCGTTCGACTGCGGGAAGAACGGTAGGTGATGGACCTTGTAAGATAGTAGACGCAGCGACTCGTGCGGGTTTCAAGGCTGATAAGTAACGTGCCTCTAGTGCCGCGGCCATGGTCGGCGCTGGAATCGCACGTGCGGCTCCTTCCTGAATCGTCCACATGCCAGTACCCTTCGAGCCAGTTTGGTCCAGTACTCGGTCAATCAAGGCAGTGCCATCCGCAACAATATCGTCTCGTGTTTTGAGAATCGATGCGGTAATCTCTACCAGGAAACTCTTCAGTTCAGCGTTGTTCCACTCGTCGAACACTTGGGATATTTCTGCAGTTGTTAGACCGCCCACGTTTCGCAGAAGATCGTACGCCTCACCAATCAATTGCATGTCACCGTACTCGATGCCGTTGTGTACCATTTTCACATAGTTACCCGCACCTCCCGGTCCGATGTAGGTGACACAAGGCGCATCATCTACCACAGCTGCCACTTTCGTGAACAAAGGTTCGACTAACTCCCATGCTTCTTTCTTTCCACCAGGCATTAACGACGGCCCGAATCGTGCACCATCCTCGCCACCGGAAACACCCATGCCAATATAAAGAATGCCATCTTTTTCGAGATCCGCTCCACGACGTTCCGTATTGGTGTAGAATTCATTCCCACCGTCAATAATCAAGTCGCCCTCGTCGAGCAGTTCGCGAAGACTCGCAATGGTGGCGTCGACCGGCGCACCGGCTTTCACTAGCATGATGATTTTTCGTGGTTTCGCAAGAGATGCGACAAAATCTGCAATGGACTCGCAGCCGATGACATTGGTGGACAGCCCTTCTTCCTCAGCGCGTTTCACGGTTGCGTGTACTTTCGATACGGAGCGATTGTGGACGGCGATTTTGAACCCGTTCTCGGCTATGTTCAGCGCCAGATTTTGCCCCATGACGGCGAGCCCCACCATCCCGATGTCAGCCAGCGCAGTGTCGTTCGAGGTGGAACCGCCACTTGCAGTGCTGCGTTCAACAGAGGTCACCATTTTCGTGGTGGGTCGTACGCCGCCGGCGTTGACACATGGTGCACGATGCAGTGGCGAGACATTGTTACCGAGGTTGGTGGCTGTGGAGGAAGTGCGAAGCACCAGTGGCGTTGTAAAGCCAAGCAAAGAAGTGCTCATTTTGTGTGTGTGTGTGTGTGTGTGTGTGTGTGTGTGTGTGAGCGGAGCGTCACGATAAATAGTGTAGTAATGGCGAGATGGATCAGATAGAAAAATGAGGAGATTGCGCAATGGACAAGATGGGAGACGTGAGAGCTCGACCAGCCAAGACGTAGTTTGAAGCGTGGCACCAAGATTAGAGAAAAGACACGGCTGTGATTGGATCAAGGGTAAAATCTGTAGATATTGGAAATCCGTTGTGTGCTGTGGTGCGAAACCGACTTAAATGAAGTCTGCGGCGAGTGCTCCTTCGATTCTAACCGTTGATACGGAATCGTTCCGTTTCGGGTTTTTAGTCTATTTTTATAATGTGCCACCTAGGATTTGTGAGGACGACATCATCAACCTTCTCGAATCCGCTTCCTCCTCACCTGAATTCGATAGCAACAGTCGCCTGCGGGTGATTGTCTGCGCCAGTTTTCGTGGGCACCACACGCCCGCCATGCCTCCCCCACCGACAATACCCGCGTCGCAGCCGGTGGAGAAGAAAGACAAGGACGGCAAAGAGAAGGTTCCCAACAATGTGGTGGCGATTGGGCCGCCGATTCTCGAGAATGCGAAAACGTTCGACCCCCTGCGGAGTATCCAGTGGCATGATTACTACTGGAACTACGTCGATAACTTCTTCCAGCCGTTGAACATGGACGACATCCGCGCTTTTCGTAGCATTCCGCCTTCCACCAATGCCAAGGATGATGCGGTTTCCTCTCCGTTTTCTCTAACTCAACGCCTTGTGGCGGCTTTATTGGATGATGGCACGAATGTGCCCAATACCACAACGGTCCCTCCCAGCGCGATTAGAGCGGGTGCTGCCGGTGCGGTTGCGACGGGAACATCGAAAGAACGAATGCGTCATCAAAATTTAATGGAAACCAGAGTACGACATGAACTGGCTACTGTGGGATTAATTGATGGAACACCCGAGGATGATTTGACGCGTGCGAATCGTGCGACAGTTTGGCGTTTACGCGAAGTGAAGGCATTAAATGCTGCGCGTCACCGTTCGTTAGCACGAACGGTGACGGTTGCGGAACTACGAGACCAAGCGGAACGGCGAGAGAAAAAACGAAAGGATGATAATGAGGAAATTGCCTACTTGAAGATTCGACTGGGCTTGTTGAAAAAGAGTCGCAAGAATCGTGCAAATGTATTAGAGATCCTCTCCCACAAATTCGGCCATTACGACCATGTGGAAAGTACTATCGGGAATAAGTCGAAGAAGCGCAAGTCCTCAAGTACGAAGAAGGGTGAGAGCAATCCGAAATCGAAAAGCGAATCACCCATCCTTATCCGCGGCTACTCGAAATAATTGTATCATCATCTTCATCTTCATCACCTATGCTATGCTGTACGTTACGTCCACTGCCGCCCCTCTGGTGGGTTGTGGGTGTGTGATTGACGGCGGCTGCTTTGACTTTTGGTTGATTGGCTAGCTAGCTTGGCTGTTTGGATTACTTAGCAACACTGCTTATCAATGTCTAGTAGAATTTACGTTTATTAAATGTCACCTGCTGGCGTAGGTGCGTGCGTGCGCTACGCCACACTGTGTTCTGCACGGAACAATATCTAATTCAAAATCCGATCCAAGCATTCAGCTGATTCTCATGTAATACTCCTTTCTGTAAGTTACTGTACGGCACTGTACAAACTACAAACCGTACCAGTAGGTATTGTCGCTGTACTGTACAACTTACGGTACTGTGTATAGTACGTGGTAGATGCCGCCGAACAATGCGAAAACCGAAAACAAATTCTCTTCTCTTACAAGTTCCACGCGGCATCAGATCCATCCGATTTCCTACTGAATGGTTCGAAATGATAACGTGCTCACCTACCGTACCCGAGGTACTCGATTCAGGTGAGAAGCGCACCGGTAAGCATACACATACGGTCGACAAAAGCGATTGGAGAAGAAAGAATGGTGACGTGGCTCTTGATACCCTGGAATCCCCTGCTCTTTTTATCACCACATAATTACCCTAGTTTGTATCAGTCTTCGTGCTCGTATCAGTCTGTCGAAAAAGTATCTGCCTTGCTTTCTCACTTGCTGTGTCTCGATTTATGAACTTGGCCAGCATTACTGCACTGTCCCAGGGACGGCACTGTAGAGAAAGCTCTCGTAATCGTTTTAAGATCTAATTCTTATTTCCCATTCACTTAACCCAATTGTTTTAGTCCGAATGAACCGACTTCGACAGTGGGGCACTCGAAATGATAATCAATCTCTTTGAGATAGTGAGTGCCACGCTGAGTTCCGTAAAATGGAATAATTGTCTTGTTTCTGGGCTATACCGAATGGAACCTGCCAACTGGTAGAATAGAAAATTCAAAATATAGCTGAAACTCAGTTTCAATTTGACTGTTCAACTAATTGTTTACAGTTACACCTTTTTCAAAGCACCCCTCCCCAAAAATAACCCTAACAGTCCCGTACAAGTACGGTACCCTGTGAAATTATCGTGGAATATACATCTACTGGTTCCAACATAAATCTTAATATTTCTTGTAATACATTTAGTTTGATAGTCATAAATTCTTATTTGACCATGAAAAGAGACAGCATCAGAAACGTGACTTACTTGGTAGGTTCAAAAACTAGATTCTTTCTGAACAGTTCTGAAATCGTAGTTGATCGCAATCAAGTTTTGTAGTAGATGGAGCACATAACAAGGTCGTTAGTAACTGTAAATTAAGAAACAAAAATCTTCGAAGCAAACTCGAACTTGCCTCAAAATTATTTTCTTCAATCCTATAAAAGTTGGAGGGAGATACTCCGCATTAATTTCTAGGTATTCGGTGCCTTCTATGGCTAGCGAGACTTTGCCCTATGAAAACACATCTACTCATCTAGCACTAAGCTCTACTGTGAAAAAGGAGTAAATTTTTGTGAA
>JAAUYH010149855.1_pt1 | contig 14769 bp, 17 predicted proteins | sample 7278061 | NCBI WGS metagenome assembly JAAUYH01 (sample SAMN14350203, study PRJNA611818) | marine sediment metagenome | isolation source: surface marine sediment (0.6m) | place: French Polynesia: Moorea | collected 2018-08
TGGGTATCTGTGCTGTATGCATTCCATTTCCGAGTACAAGCTCGGTCTACTTTTGCAAAAGCTACTGATTCCCGAATAAATCAAGCATAGATCAACAAACTATATTGGCAGCCACCAACGTAGCAGTGGAACTTTTTCTATGATAATAACTTTTAGATTTTTGGCAAGTCTTAAATTAGTTATAAGCGATACTATTAAAAAAGTACTTAGGCAGTAATTTAAATAAAATTCAAGTGGAGCTAAAGCACGTAATCATTGCTTATAAAGAGGGAGACAGCAATAGTAAAACCTGGGCAGAAAGATGTGCGAAAGAACTAGAGGCACGGAAATGTCAGGTTCTGTTGGGACCTAGTGGATTTAAAGACAATCCTTATCCAGTCTTTTTGGCTTCTGCCACGGTTAAAATCGATTTGGCTCTAGTTTTAGGGGGAGATGGTACAGTCTTAGCTGCTGCCCGTCATCTTGCGCCAGAAAATATTCCTATCTTAGCTGTAAACGTTGGCGGACATTTGGGTTTTTTGACCGAGCCTTTTGAGTTATTTAAAGAGACAGAAAACATTTGGAAACGTTTAGAATCGGATTTATATGCAGTTCAAAAGCGGATGATGTTAGAGGCAAGTCTTTTTGAAGGCGATCGAACTTCTCCATCTTTAGTAAGTGAGAAGTTTTTTTGTCTTAATGAGATGTGTATTAAACCCGCTAGCATAGATAGAATGCCGACCGCTATCCTAGAAATGGAAGTAGATGGGGCTGTAGTAGACCAATATAGTGGAGATGGATTATTAGTCGCTACACCTACTGGTTCTACTGGCTATACTGTTTCTGCTAGCGGCCCTATCGTCCATCCTGGGATGGAAGCAATCTCGGTTACGCCTATTTGCCCTCTCAGTCTTTCTGGTCGTCCTCTTGTCCTTCCTCCTGGTAGTATAGTCGATGTTTGGCCTTTGGGAGATTACGAAGTTAACACCAAATTATGGACTGACGGAGCTTTAGCGACTACTATTTGGCCTGGACAAAAAGTGTCTGTACGGATGGCAGAATGTCAAGCCAAGTTTATTCTCATCCGCAAAAGTTATTCTTTCTACCAAACTTTAAGAGAAAAATTGCAATGGACGGGAACTAGAGTTCATTATCAAAATAATGGCGTTTCTTAATAGATAAATTTTAAAATTTTGATTTAATGTTTGTATGCAGCTTAAAAAGCTATTTTATTTGATTAAAACAGCAGTAGTTACTTTTTTGTTAATAGTATTTTTGGCTACTCCAGGAGTAGCACAGTTTAGTACTGATAATTCTCCTTTTCTTTTTGATGATTGGCTAACAAACTCTCAAAAGAGTACCGATATTCCTAACGTACCTGTTGTTTTAGATGGAAGAGAGTTATTTTTTGTGAGTGAATCTAGAGATGTTAGTGCTAGAGATCGTATTAGACAAATTCAATCTGAATTACATTTGGCTATTAGTTCTTCTCAAGCTCCCCAGATTACTATTGAACAAAGGAATCAATTACCAGTTTTATATTTAAATAACAGATACTTACATACTGTTACTAATCGGGATAAATTAGATGCAGAAACTTTAGAAAAACGGGCAGAAATATTAAAAAATATTATCGAACAAGCTATTATTATTGGCAAAAAAGAAAGAAGTTTTAGTTATCTAATTAAGCAATTTATTATTGTCGCTATAATTTTGACAATTGCCGTTCTAGGCAGTAGATTGTTAAAAAAATTAGAAAAATACCCTTTGTCTGAAGCCATTCAAAAAATAATTCCTCTTAAAAGCGAACCAGAAGATGAAGTAGAAGTTACTAAAAAACAAGAAATTGGCAATTTTTTGACTATTTTTTGGCGTTTACAATTGGGCTTGGCTCAAATTATTCTTTGGGGAATAGTTATTTTTCTAATTACAGGTTTATTTCCCTATTCTCGCCATTGGCGGTACTATTTAGTTAATCAATTTGGCAATGGTTTTAGTAGTATTTTTACGGATAAGCTTTTTACTCTTGGGGATACAAGCTATTCTATTGTCGATTTACTAATTATTCTAGGTTTGTTTCTTGCTCTACTAGCAATTATTAGATTCATCACTAATCTTTTACGTACTAGAATTTTACAAGCAACGGGGATAAATAGAGGTTCCCAAGAAGTTATTTTAGTTATTACCAAATATGGTCTAATTTTTATTGGTACGATTATTTTATTGCAAGCATCAGGACTTAATCTCAGTTCTCTAACTATTATTGGTAGTGTGTTAGGGGTAGGTATCGGTCTTGGTTTACAAGATATTGCTAGAAACTTTGCCAGTGGTTTAGTACTTTTATTTGAAAGATCTGTACAAGTGGGAGATTTTATTCAAGTAGGACAACACATAGGTACGGTAGAAAGAGTAGGAGCGCGGAGTATTATTTTAAAGACTCTTGACTCTATTTCTATAATTGTCCCTAACTCTCGTTTATTAGCAGAAGAAGTAATTAATTGGACTCATACTAGTTCTTCTGCACGTTTGCATATACCTGTTGGTGTAGCATATGGTTCTAATGTCCGACATGTTAAAGATGCCTTACTAAAAGCAGCCCAAGAACATCCAGAAATTTTGCGCTATCCCCAAACTCAAGTCTTTTTTATTGGTTTTGGGGATAGTTCTCTCAATTTTGAGTTGTTAGTTTGGACTTGCGATCCCAGTCGCCAAGCAATTATTACTAGCGATCTTTATTTCCGCATCGAAGAAATATTAAGAGAGGAAAAAATTGAGATTCCTTTTCCGCAAAGAGATTTGCATTTAAGCCCAGGAAGTTTATCTTCTCTCTTTTCTCCCGAATTAGAAAGTAATCTTTTGCGAATATTAAAAAGTTTGACTACACAGCAATTCGATCGGAAAAACAATAAATATGAATAATTACTTTGCTACAGTTGCCCGCGGATTAGAAGAGACCGCTGCTGTAGAATTAGCAGAATTAGGGGCAACAAATATCCGCCCAGATTTTGCTGGGGTTCATTTTCAAGGAGATAAAGCTCTACTCTATCGCGTTAATCTTTGGGCGAGGATTATCTTTCGCGTTCTCGTTCCTATTGCTGAAGTTAAAAGTTACAATTCCCAACAACTTTATCGGAGTGTGCAAAAGTTAAATTGGTCAGCATATCTCCAGCCTGACATGAGTATAGCAGTTAACTGCACTGGTAAAAATAATAATCTCAATCATACTCACTTTACCGCCCTACAAATTAAAAATGCGATCGTGGACTGGCAAAAAGATAAATACGGTGAACGTTCTAATATTGATGTGGAAAAACCCGATTTACTAATCAATGCTCACATCCATAAAAATCAATGTATCCTCAGTCTAGATAGCTCTGGCTCTAGTTTGCATCGGCGAGGATATCGCCCTGCTATGGGTATTGCCCCACTCAAAGAAACTCTCGCTGCTGCTTTAATTACTATGTCAGATTGGACTCCCGATTTACCTTTTCTTGACCCTTTATGCGGTTCGGGAACTTTAGCGATCGAAGCTGCTTTAAAAGCTTTAAATATTGCTCCAGGTTTATATCGGCAACAATTCGGTTTTCAAACTTGGCTCGATTTCGATCGATCTCTGTGGCAACAAATACGCCAAGAAGCAGAAGCCAATAAATTGCCCGAATTATCTGCGCCAATTATAGGGAGCGATCGCGATTTAGATATTATCGAACAAGCTAGAGTTAACGTCCAAAACTGTGGACTCGATACGCAAGTTCGGTTTTACCAACAAGAGCTATCCGAGATTGAAGCACCAGCGGATCAAGGCATTATTATTTGTAATCCTCCCTATGGTCAACGTATTGGCAATACAGAAGAATTGGGAGCATTGTATAAATTGCTAGGAGATATTTTTAAACAACGTTTTACTGGTTGGACGGCCTATATCATTACAGGCAATAAAGAACTAGCTAAAAAAATAGGTTTGAGAACTTCTCGCCGTCTACCTGTATACAATGGCTCATTACCTTGTACGTTACTTAAATACGAGCTTTATTAATTATTTAGTAAATAGAGACAGTTGTTTAATTTCTTATCAAGATAGAGGATGTTTTGATTATTATTAATGTAGTCGATCGCATTAAGAATCACTTGTGGCTGACTATCTTTCAAACAGAAGGTTTTAATACCTAGAGAATAAAGATGTTCGATTACTTCGGGATGTCTACAGTTGCTCCAGTTAATTAAACGAATTTTCGGTTGAATTCTCCTCAAAATAGCTATATTACTAGAATTCTTCTCTACTTCTATATCAAAAAAAACTATATCTAGCTCGATGTCACTGTAAATAAAATCAAATACTCGCTCTATCTCAGTGGATGTAAATACATTATATGCAGAGCGATTATATTTAATGAGTCTCGCCAAATAATTTCTATAGCCTTTCTCTTTTTCTGAGATAAGGATATTAAACTTTTTTTTATCTTTGGTTTTTTTGGACGGGAAGAATTTACGTAACATAAAAAGTAAGACAAAAATTTATCAATAAATATATTTATTTAGTTATTATCACTGATAACCAAGTATATTGTTTCAATAAATTCGGTATTATACGCAAAATTCACTCAATCTTAATAAAATCTTTGAGTTTCAAAATAGAAAAAATCTTAGGAACAATATTTTGTAGATTATGTTGCTTCACTAATATAAAAAAAGCTAATAGTTATAAGCTATTAGCTTCTGTAAAATTAATTATATATTTTATGTCGTACCAATTCTCACGCATTAGTTAGAAAGTTTAATTTATAACTCTTCATAGCTAATCCACTTTAAATATTTACTATCTGCTAGTAATTCTTCTGCAAACCCCGTCTTGGTTCTAAAAAATCTAGTTGTCTTTCTTTTATTTAAATCTAACTCTCGTTTCACTGTGACTTAGATGAGACGTATCTCCATCTAATTCCATTTCCCAAGCATGACTATTTTTAACCAGTTTGACTAAACAACAAAGAGATGCGTTAACGACAGGATTGCCTCCAAGTAAACCCATAGTAGTACCAAATACAGATGCTCCATGACCTACTAACAAGATATCATCGCTAAATTCTGCTACTAATTGTCTGGCTACTTCTCCCGTTCGTTGATTTACTTCTTCTTCACTTTCAGGATAATTGGGAATAAGACGAGAACTATAGTTCCAGTCGATAAGAGGGTAGTCTTCTTCTAATAATTCTCTCGGATGAAGTTCTGGTTTTTCGCTCATCCAATAGGGATTATGCCATTCACTCAATCCTGCTTCTAATTTGAGCGGTAAATCGAGAATTTTGGCTACTTCATGAGCAGTTTGAATTGTACGTAAAAAAGGAGAAGAAAAGATATGACTGATATTTTCTTGTTTGAGTCTCAATCCTAATTCTCGAGCCTGAACAAAGCCATCTTGAGATAGAGGAGGATCGTAACGTCTTGTGGCAGTATTGAACCATTCGGGATTGACAAAATCCAAACGATTTCCATGTCTGGCAATCCACACTATTTGTTTTGATGTCATTGACTGGTTGTTGATAGTTAATGGTTGATATTACTTATTGCCCAAAATATCTAGCTGTTGAAACAATTTTGCTACTTTATCTAAATCTTTATCCCCAGGCGATCGCTCGACTCCACTAGATAGATCGATACCGTGAGGTTGTACTCGCTCTAAAGCTTCCAAAATATTATCGGGTGTTAGTCCTCCAGCTAGCAACCAGGGCAGGGGTGGTTGAAAGTTAATTAAATCTTTCCAGTTGAGCGTTGTTCCCGTACCACCCAATAAGTGAGTATGATAGGCATCCAACAAGATAGTATCCACCACGTCGTAATAAATTTGAGCATTAGTTAAAGAATCGAGATTTTTGATTCTTAAAGCTTTAATTAATTCAATTTCGCTAGGTAATATTTTCGATAGCTTTTGACAGAATTGAGGAGATTCATCGCCGTGAAGTTGTACTCCAGTTAAATTGCCCTCGGTGACAATAGTAGCAATTTCCTGCTGAGTTGCATTAGCAAAAACTCCTATTCTCTCTACATTAACAGGTATATGCTCTGTAATTATCGCAATTGTCTCAGGAGTTACATAGCGAGGCGATCGCTCTACACAAATAAATCCTAGTGTTGTTGCCCCTAGTTCCGCAATGGCTTTTCCTTGTTCGGGTTTAGTTATTCCGCAGATTTTGATCCGCATTTTTTGGCTCTAATTTTGAAGTACTGTTAAGTATTTAAGACAAAATAAAGTTTTTGGCAAAGAGATTTTTATAATTCCTGTAAATCATAAATAAGTTTAGCAATATAGGAGTTTACATTTAGATGATATCTACTTTAATTTTGGCTGCTCAATCTACTCCTTCAACCGTCGAGTGGAATACCTCAGTAGCTTTAATTATGATTTTTTGTAATTTATTTGCGATCGCGATCGGTCGTTATGCTATTCAACAACCAGGAGCAGGGCCAGATTTGCCCGTACCCAAACCAGAATTATGGAGCAGTTTTGGTCTGGCGGAATTGCTGGCGACTACAAGTCTCGGTCATATTATCGGGGCTGGTATGATTTTAGGCTTAAGTAATGCTGGTATCCTATAATAGTCTGTCAGTTAAAAAATAACTATTTCAGGAGTACGAACGCAACTAGTGAAAGCTTTAGTAGTCGGTAACGGAGGAAGAGAACACGCCTTAGCCTGGACTTTACTTCAATCCCCTAATGTAGAAAAAGTTTTTTGTACTCCTGGTAATGGTGGAACGGCGATCGCTCCGTATTGTCAGAATTTGCCGATTAAAGTAGATGACTTTGCAGCGATCGCTAATGCAGTAGAAAGTAACCAGATAGATTTGGTAGTTGTCGGTCCAGAATTACCTCTGTCTTTGGGAATTACCGACTATTTACAACAACGCAATATTTTAGTTTTTGGTCCTAATCGAGAATCTGCCCAAATCGAAGCAAGTAAATCTTGGGCAAAAGATTTGATGAAGGAAGCAGATATACCTACAGCAGAGTCTGAAACCTTCACCGCAGCAGAAGCAGCCATTTCCTATATTAACCAGCAAGGTGCGCCTATCGTAGTCAAAGCGGATGGGTTAGCAGCAGGAAAAGGGGTAATTGTCGCCACCACAGTAGCAGAAGCTCGTACAGCCGTAGAAGATTTATTCGCCCAAGGTTTTAGTAAGTTAGTTGTCGAAGAATTTTTAGTAGGGGAAGAAGTTTCTGTCCTCGCTTTAACCGATGGAGTAACTATTATTCCTTTACTACCAGCACAAGATCACAAACGCATTGGCGAAGGCGATACGGGTAAGAATACTGGAGGAATGGGAGCTTATGCCCCTGCACCCATTGCTTCTACAGCTATAATGCAACAAATAGAGCAAGAAATTCTCCAACCAACTATTAATACTTTACAGAAAAGGGGAATTGACTATCGGGGTGTCCTCTATGCTGGTTTGATGATTACCCCTGAAAGAAAAGCCAAAATATTAGAATTTAATTGTCGTTTTGGCGATCCTGAAACTCAAGCAGTATTACCTCTATTAGAAACACCTTTAGACTCTCTCTTAATTGCCTGTGCCGAACAAAAATTAGCCCAACACCCTTCTATTAAGTGGAAAGATGGTACTGCGGTATGTGTAGTTGCTGCTGCGGGTGGCTATCCCGATGCTTATGAAAAAGGCAAAGTAATTACTGGAATTGACACAGCAGAAGAAAAAGGTGCAATTGTCTTTCATGCAGGGACAAAACTAGAAGATAGTAAGGTTGTTACCAATGGCGGTAGGGTTTTGGGAGTTACTACGGTAGGCAAAGATTTTAGCAGCGCGATCGCGCAAATGTATCCAGCGATAGAATCTATTCAGTTTGAGAAAATGTACTATCGCCGAGATATCGGGCATCGAATCAGATAAGATAGATAGGTTTTTTTTATTTAAGCAATGGCTTGTGTATTTTGGCGAACGGGAAAAAATACAGCAGGAGAAAGATTAAAAAACTGAGCTAATTCTTGAATATGGCGCACAGTTAACCGTCTTTTTTCGCTTAAAATATCGGAGACAATAGACTCTGTTTTAAAAATAGGTACGAGGTCTTTTTGAAGTAGTTGTTTTTCTTGAATTAAAACTTTTAATAGTTCAATGCCATAAATATCAGGAATAGATTCTTGAGCTTGTTCATATTCCAAAACTAGCACTCCCAAGACATTGAGATAGTCTGATTCTTCCGAGCTTAATTCATTTTGGTCTAGCAAACGATCTATCTGAGCTTGAGTAGCTTCTAGTTCCTCTTCATTAGTAATGGTACGAGGCGGAAACTGTAGTAATAATTGAATGTATCGATCGGTCATGATATTGCTATTTATTAAATTACTGATACCAGTCGTCTTTTTTCCAATCTTCTTTGTTATATTCAGCATGGGTTAATATATGCCGAATAAATACTTTATTTTGCTGAAAGTCAATATAGGTAATTAAGCGAAAATTATTACCTCCAATATTAAACACAATAAAGTTTTTAACTAAGTCTGCTGAGGGAAAAATTTGACGAAGGACGCTTAAATTTTGCCATTGATTTTGCGTAGTCAGTTTGTACCAAAATCGTAAACTTGCCTCCGAATTGGGATGATTGCGCCAGAATTGTTTGAGTTTGCTTTGTGAGACAACGTGCATTAGTGTCTCCCTTTTATTTAACAATCATTATTCCCATCTCTTTTGGTAGTTTTTTTCTATCCTTTTTAACTTAGCAATTTGCGAAGTAGACTGTCAAGATAAGTCTTAAAAGCGCGATCGCGCAAATGTATCCAGCGATAGAATCTATTCAGTTTGAGAAAATGTACTATCGCCGAGATATCGGTCATCGAGTCTGTTAGGATAGGCTGTTAAATAGAGTGAAGTACTAGCTTTTGCTACTCGTAAAATCAAAATAATAAAACTCTGTCTAAAGAAATGACAATATCAGGAAAAGCTTGAGGAGAAACGACCCCAACTTTATACTCAACAATTTGGGAATAACGGTGTGAACCCTCACTAGGGGATTTATTATCTTTTGGTTGGGTATGAACTATAAGTTTTTTATTCACCATATCGATTACCCAATATTCGGGAATACCATTACGAGCGTAAGTTATCGCTTTTTGTTCTAAATCTTTTTTTAATGTTTTATTAGAAACTTCGATTAGCCAATATATATCTTCTGGTATGGGCTTACGAGTCATGTATATAGTATCTGGCAGACGAGCTATTGTTATATCTGGTTCGGGTTCAGAATTATCTAAAGTGATGGATTGAGCTTGAATTACCTCTGCTAAATTTTCTAGTAGTTTTCTTAGATATTTAACCAGAGAATGATTTGTATACCAATGCTCAACCCCTTCTGGACTCATCTCAACAATTTCTCCTTCAAGCAGTTCTACTGGTTTATCTGCTAATACCCCGGATTCAATTAATTCATGCCATTCGTCGATCGACCATTTATAGGTAGTTGCGCTCATTGCCACTCTCTGTAATGAAAGACTCTAGTCTTAAGGTTAAAACACCTACCTATTAATTTTAATGTTGGAAGAAGGAATAGATCTATTATAGTAATAGGTAGATTGAAGTTAAGCGATCGACAGCTAGTAGAATTTTTAAACTATTTGTCACAACAATAAGTAGGAAAGAGGAGAAGAAGGTGTAGAATAGATGCACGCCGTCGGTGGAATAGCAAAAAGAGATGGCTTCATGGCCACCGATAAGATAGCAGTAACAAGGGAAAAAAATGGAAAATCGAACCACAGGTTTTCGGCGTTGCCTATGAAGTGAAAGAGTGTGTGCGACCCGTTTCAGTATAACTACAACTAGTAACATATTTGGAGGAACGCTGAGGATATTTTCAGAACCTTGAAAATATAATAACTCTACGAATCATGTAGGTTCAATTCCTACCGACGAGTGAGACGTTTGACTCCCTCTTCTACGTGCTTAGAAGTAACATCAACAGGAGTGCGAAGCTAGTCGAAAAGCGGATAGCTGGTAGCCATAACTGGTAACTCTGCAAGGGAAGTTGTCTATGTTCAACATGGGCAAGACAGTTTAACTCAATATTTATATTGGGGTGTCTTGCGCTTAACTACCAAGTTAAGTCTAACCATTCGTAAGCTTCGTTAACACTAAATGGTATTTATTCATCAATCTGAGAACTGCTATACTCCTAAAAATACGCTCGCTCAAGTCGATATCTAATTAATTAATCTGCAGCAACATCATTATTAATAATACGATCGATTAACTGAGAAATCTTATCGGCTCGATTCATAATCATAAAATGTCCACCTTTTTCTATTGTTATATCTGAATCGACAAAGGCAAAAGGAAAAATGCGATCGCTAGTTCCATGAAGATGATAAGTAACTTGAGGAACAATCTGATTTTTCCAAAAGACAACACGATCGATCGCCCATTTTAAAAACTTAGCATCTGTATCTACTAATATCGCCTTTAATAATTTACGTTCTTCAAGATTTTCTAAACTAAAAAACCAATTAATTAGCCAATATATAGCCCAAAGCAAACTTTTGAAGGGAATCAGGCGATGAATGGGAAACCAACGAAACATCCGAAAATAAACAGGAATTTCTAGGTATTGTTTGACACTAGAAACTAGTATTACTTTTTCTACTGCAATATGCTTGGCTATTTCTACCGCAATTATTCCTCCAAAAGACAATCCGATCAATATTGGTTTGGAGGATTTTATTTGCTCTGTCAGTCGTTTAGCATAGTTAGTAATATCTTCTTTTTTATCTGGTTCTAACCAATCAATATGAACTGGCTGATATCCCTTAAACTTTAATTTTTGAAATACTCGCCTATCTGCACCCAAGCCACTTATACAATAAATATCTTTTAGAGCATTTTGGGCTTTGGATTTGGTAACTATATTTTTATCTTTGGACTGTTCCATCTATATCTACAATTTAGGGATAATTGATAATTAATAATAATTATGAACTTTAACTTTTTTGAGCGATCGCCCTGTGTTGTCTGTGAACAATGTATCCTAAATTGTTATGTAGAAGCGATATTTATCGAACTTTAACCTGAGATAAAAATTATTATGCTATGTTTATTATTTAATGTTTACTTACACTAAAAAAAATAGCAATGAATAGCAAATTATTAACTGTTTTAGGCTGTTCGAGTTCTATCGCCTTAACTTTACTCTCTAATACTCCTGCTGAAGCTAATAGTTCTGTAGAATATGTTTTTACCGCACCTATAGCTGAGAATGAAGTAGCAGATATTCCTGCTAGCGACACGGACTATCCTTTCTATGACTGTAGTTGTAGTGAATATGACCCTGAAATGATCGAAAAGCTCGATCGTCAGGCAAATAAAGCGATCGAGCTTTACGGCTGTGATTGTGCTGGTTGTCTTCAATTAGTACGTAATTTAGAACAGAATGCCCCAGTGAACTAGATCGCTCTCGATTGAAGCTGATTTGTTGACTATAATCTTTGTCGAATAGGGGTCAAGATCGAACTTTTGAAATTTTTAATAACTGAAAAATAATAATAACAAGCATTTGATGCTTGTTATTATCTGTCGGACAAATTAGCTCTTAGACAAAAAGTTGCCAATTAATCTCTATCTATCTTTTTCCAGCCCAAAATTTTCTTACCAGCACGGAAAATCACAGAATAAGATAGTCCTAACTCTTTAATTACCTCAGTTATAACCCCAATTTGTTCGGGGGTTAAAGGGAACGAATGGGGGCAGTCAATAAAATCGATACATATTACAGTAGAACGACCCCAAGGTTCTCGAAAAATCTTACTATCTTGAGGAAGGCAATTTGCCAGCAAGCGAAATCTAGAGAGTGAAACTTTTTCAAAGTTACTACTCGTACAATTAAGAGGGGATGCCATTTCCTCTGCTCCTTTTAAGCTGGTTTAGCTTATTAATATTTCACGCTTTTTCAGCCTAGCATCTACAATCTAGCTTTTAAAGTATTTCTAGCTAATTTAATAAAGGCTTTTTATTTCAGAATAGCTACGTTGTTTTTTTCTCTAATTTTGGGAATTTTAGATTTGGATATATTAAGTTAATGTTAAATGTATTAACTCTTTTATTAAGCAATTGTAATTTTTATTAGTAATAACCGTGATTCCAAAACAAGAAGAGAAACATCAACAGCAGTCAGAATCAACACCATATATATCTGAGCAACCAACACGTATCCAGCAGGAAGATGAAGCGATTTACATTGCAGAAGTAAATGGTGAGTTTGTTGCCATTACCAAGTTCAATGAAGAGGGAGAACAGACTATAGAACTAATAGAACTAACTGAGGTAACAAACTCACAACCGCTCAAATCTGAGTCGGAATTTACTCAAATCGAGCGACAACAAACAACAAAAAGTGAATCTTCGCCATCAACTAACAAAACTTTCGTAATTGGTATGGGATTAGGAATAATTCTCACTCTAGCTGGAATGCATATGTTTAACTTTTCTCCAGCAGACAATAGTTCTATTTCTGCCGATACAGGCGAAATGCTTGTTCCCAAACAAAGCGTGACTGTAACTCGTGTAAAAACAGATACCATCAAACACACTCTCAAAATTAGGGGAACTGTAGCAGCTTACGAATTAATTCCTGTTAAGTCTTCTGTTATGGGTTTATCAATTCGGGAAATTTTTGTCGATCGCGGGAATTATGTTACGAAAGGACAGGTATTAGCCAGGTTAGATAATGACATACTTCAGGCAGAATTAGTCCAGGCGCAAGCAGCAGCAAGAGAAGCAGAAGCACATTTAGCGGAGTTACAAGCAGGCAGTCTTCCTGAAGAAATTGCCCAAGCAGAACAAAAAGTTGTCAGTGCGGAAGCTAAAGTCGAGCGAGCAGAGTCGGATTTAGATTTAATCAAAAAAAGAGTAGCGAGAAATAAAACTCTAGAAACCGAAGGTGCGATCGCTCGCGATCGTCTGGATGAAATTCTTAACCAAGAACAAGTCTACAAGTCTAATTTAGAACAAGCTAAGGCAAATCTGGAAGCGGAACAACAAGCATTAGCCAGGTTAAAGATAGGAACTCGTCCCGAAATTATTGCCCAAGCGCAGGCATCTCTAGCACAAGCAAGGGCACAAGTAGAATCTATTAGTGCCAGACTGGCAGATACCGTAGTTGTTGCCCCAGTTGATGGCAAAATTGCCGAAAGAAATGCAACAGTAGGGGAATTGACTTCTGGCTCGACTAGCTTGTTTACCATTATCGAAAATGGACGCTTGGAGTTAAGAGTAAAACTACCTGAAACTCTTTTAGCAGAAGTTGAGCCGATGCAAACAGTAAATGTTACTTCCGATGTTGACAGTGAATTACAATTATTGGGTAAGGTAAGAGAAATAGACCCAATTTTGGCAAAAAATTCACCTCAAGCAACTGTAAAAATCGATTTACCCCAAGAAACAGATTTAAAACCAGGAATGTTTTTAGAGGCTGCTATTCATACCTCTACCGATAAAGGACTCACTGTGCCTATTGATGCTCTTTTACCTCAACCTGACGGTAGTGCGATCGCTTATGTTCTCCAAGCAGATAATACAGTTAAAGCTCAATCTGTCACGATGGGCGAAATTATCTCAGATCGGCAAGTAGAAGTACTCACTGGCTTACAGTCTGGCGAGCGCATTGTAGTTGAAGGAGCAGCCTATCTTAAAGACGGAGATAGTGTTATTGTCGTTGATTAGAATTTTTGTATAAATCGAAAACCTCGGATTAAAGAGAAGTCAAAAGTTCAAGAGTTCAGGAGTTACTTGAGTAAGAAAAACATTCACAATGTATGAAATTGTTGCGGGTGTAGGATTTATCATGCGGTTGATGATCGATGAAAAGTATCAGAGGCAGGGTTATGGACGAGCCACTACGATCGAGTTGATTCGCCGTCTTAAGCTTTGTCCTAATGTTGAGGTCATTGCCACCAGTCATCTAAAAGAGAATAAAATAGCTGCGAGATTGTATCAAAGTTTAGGATTTCGGCAATGGGATATTTCCTATGCTATATCTCACCCAACAGAGGTGTACCTAAAACTTGAAAACTAATGATTTTGGCAGTTAGTAGGTTGGGTTGAAGGATGAAACCCATACAGCAGAAAGCAATAGATGGGTTTTGCGCTTCCCTCTAACGAGACGATAAATATTATGGTTGCTATACTTGTTTTCTAGTAAATTACAGTAGCAGCGATCGCATTGTAGTTGAAGGGGCAGCCTATCTTAAAGATGGAGATAGTGTTATCGTGGTTGATTCGTTACAAAGTTCCCCCGACCAGTAATACTACTGTCACTCTCAATGTTGAAAACAAATATTTTCCCCTAGAATAGAGGGAAGTAATTAATTCTGATTAAAAAGTAATGCTACAAAAACCTTCACTCAATCAGGATCATAGTTCTGCTTGGGTTATACAAACCTGGCTATCTTTTGTTGTTTCTTTAACTGCTACTACTATCGGTATTATTTACCTTCCAGTAGACGCTTGGACTAAAGGTTTTATGGGTATGGGTTTAGCTTTTTCTGTCACGTCTACCATCAGTTTAACTAAGACCCAAAGAGACCTTCATGAAGGAAAAAAATTAACTTCTAAAGTAGAAGAAGCTAGAGTCGAGAAGATTTTAACCGAGCATGATAGCTTTAAATAAATTGATTCCTTGCAAAAAACGGCTCTACCGAACTTACAGTGTTGAATTTGGGTAAAAGGCTTATCTGTAAATGGATTTAGGAAAAAATATACAAAATCCAACTATCAAGAACTCAAAGTCTTGCACAGCAA
>JAAUYH010183840.1_pt1 | contig 14768 bp, 11 predicted proteins | sample 7278061 | NCBI WGS metagenome assembly JAAUYH01 (sample SAMN14350203, study PRJNA611818) | marine sediment metagenome | isolation source: surface marine sediment (0.6m) | place: French Polynesia: Moorea | collected 2018-08
CACTGACACGGCTCCCATAGACACAAAACAAAGATGCTTAAACCTATTAGTTTGATAACAATCCGCGCGTGACGTCGATGTTCTACGTTTTCGCAAGAACCATGTACTCGAACTGGTACAGTTTTTTCGGTTGTCACAAAAACTGCTCTTGTAGGAAACAAAATACAGTGACTCTGCAGAAAACGTGACATAAAATACCAATCTAGATTGGTCAACATGGCCGACAGGAGACAACTTGCGAGACAACGGAAACGGCCATGGTTGAACCATACTGTTATATTGACTTTGCGAACAAGACGGAGGGGATGGAATTCAACAGCCCACCCTAATCCAATATTCTCAACGAAACGATTTCTTCGTGCCCCAACCTGTGCAACCACCATCAACAACATTGCCTACTCAGGAATCGTTGTTTACACCCATACATGCCGCTCCGTTGTCTCCATCTCCCACTGCTGCACAGCCGACGTCGAAAGGAGGCCTTCTTCCACTGCAGCCATTGGTACAACCAACGGAAAACGAGGTAAAATTCGGAGACGCTTTCGATCACTTTATGCGACGAATTCTCGTCCATCCAATATTGTCTATTATTTTCTAGAAAGTATATCAAACTTTCATGGGATTTGGTCCGATTATCAGAGACGAAAATATTCTGAAGATCTTCGACTGGCGTTTGAGAAGTCCGAGGCAATCGAGAGGAAATCACACAATGCAGGAACTCAAAATATGGATAAGGGTTCCGTCAATGTGGATTTGTTCTTCTCTGTTCTCAATGCCGCATTCGGTACGTTCCAATCCTCGACGAAGGCGGTTGAATCGAAAGTACTTCAATCAATGACGAGGGCAAGTTCTTCGGCGAAACCTCTTCGGCGAAACCTGACGCTAGCACTCACAGAAGGGCGGAAAATTCAACGAGCGAGGATGCGACGCAATATCCAAAATGGATTTATAACTAGAAAGCGAGGGGTGTACCTAGACCAAGGTTGAGTGCGTTTGCAAAACGAACGTTAGAGAAAGATTTTAAGGGCCACTATGACGAGCCATTTCCAACAATTGCAGAGAAGCTTGGACTCGATCCGGCGTGTAAAATTACTATGAAACATGTAAGGGCAAAGATGCTGTTAAGTTAGGGATCTTCTTGAAAGAAGGAACAAACTTCGAATTACAGGTGAACAATTTCTTAGGAAACAGGAGAAAACCTGCGAAGCGAAGAAATAGAGCAAACGCTGTACCAGTACACCTTTAGTCAAATGAAAGGGTCATCGAGAACAGAACGTCGTCGGCCCCACTACGAGCCATATGCAAAATTCATCCTACACGCATCCTCACAATCAATTTCCATTCTATGCTGATCAAGAACGTACTCGGTCGTGGGACCTACAGAATTGACTGTGAATTGTCTTGTACATTGTGAATTACGGAACTCTCCATTTGTATTTATTCAGTAAAAGAACGAATTAACGGCTTTGTCCTTTCTGTACGCACAACTCGATTCCTCTTACACGTAAATCGATGCGATGTGCGAATTCAATGAATATTTCCGGCACAGAAACTTAAGGGACAGGTAGTGCTGTACGGAATATAACTTCGCAATATCCTTAATGGTAATGCAGTTGATGCGTGCGGCATGTAGAACAATTCTCGTTGAAACAACTGTGAGAAAAGGAAATGTATGTTGATGTAAACTCAATATGTATACTCAAGCTAACTTCACCAGGTGCGAGTGGTGCCCCTGATTTCCATTTCTGCTAGGAGAAGATGTTTTCCAGTGAGAGCAGATGAAGTGTCAGATAGTGACGAGTACTGTTTGCGAAACTAGAAATGTGTCCGAATTGAATGTGTCGGTTATAATTTCTAGTATTTGACACCAATAAAACCGACGTAAAGTAAGCGAACGAGCTCGCTTGTCGACCGTAGCAGCCACCAGGTAACTACTGAGCATTGTTCGAAGATCGGACGTTGGTGACTGCAGTTGTACTGGAGGTCGCAGCTGCTGTCGAAACAAATGTAGAGGCAACGAGGAGTCTAACATTTGTAAGTGCAACCTGCTCTAATAAGAACAGATCTTTGATTTGAGTGCTACCTTTCGACATTTCTAACGGTCTTTGCTAGCCGTAGACGCCGGTTCTCGAGAATTTTCGTCAAGTGAGTGTGATTGTCAATTGTTTAGAGATACATGGCATGTTGTTTAACTGATATTGCAATCTAAAATACGGAAGGTATACGTCGAACAAGTGGTATTTCTCATGGTCCGATAGACCCATCTATTTCGTGTCATTTTCAACCTGAGAAGTGAAATTGAAGGCTACTCAAAGAATTTTGAGCAAAATGCTTCAACAACCTATTAGCTTCTTTGTTGAAACCACGAAAGATTCCGGGAACATTGAACACGACACCTCACCTAGTCTCGGCTACCGAACCTAAGATGGAAGAGAAATTAAGAGGGAACAGGAGGCTTTTCACTCTCCATGGTAATCCTAACTACCACTTTCAGCTGCCGACATGCTCTAGGATGAGTTCATTACAATCTTATAAAGGACAGACAAGATAATGCATATAAAGGGCAACTGAACATTCTAAAACGTTCATTCATGTCCCAAATGTTATCATATTTTGATCCTTCTGCCATCCATTACACAATATGGGCATCGCCTGCAACGCACAGTAGTTATAGTCTCAAAAGGTATAAGCAGTTCTGCATCCTAGAGATGTGTAAGTTTTGGCAACAACCCAAATCACCAAAAGTAGGATGGAATCCAATATCCGGTCAGTTCCTTCCCAGTTCGCTTAATTTCGACAGAGTCCATAGTCCGTAGCTCGAATTTTGCTTTGATAATGGCCTAGAAAACGTGAAGAGTCGATGTTCAAACACATTCCACTGGAACTATTTCTAAGAGGAACGAGATTAGAAGTGTTATATCAACCGCAAACAAGAATTCCATGAATAGCTTGGAAGGACAGAAATAGTTGAACTAAGCAGTATGCAATTGAGAGATCGGTGGAGGCACCCATCACTAGTGGTGCCGCCTTGTTAGCGTGTGCAAGCGGTCGATAATTGGTAAACGGAAAGATTTGCGTGGTGTGTAACGTAAGTCCAGTGTGCAAGAAGCGACAAGTCCGCATTTCTACTCCTATAATCAGTAGGCACTTCTTCGCTGCTGACTTCTCAGTCCCTTCGCTCAGATGGCTGATGATTTTTTGATGACGAAAACAGTTGGCGAAATTTCGTTAGTCCCTAAGAAGAACCATGCTGCTTGAAAGTCAAAGTTTTTGGTCTAGTATATATGAATAACGAGTAAAGTTTATGTTGATGATCGGATCATCACTGTGAATCTGCAGACCACTTTTGTAATCCTAGAATAAACAGATCGTACAAAAAGTAAAAAACGAAAACCAATGCTAGAAATTGAATACCGGTAATTCAGCCTTCTCTTACAGATAACTCAACATCTGATAGCTAGCACATAATATTGAAGCACAAGAAGGCAGGCTGTTTGAACAGGATTTTCCCGAAACTGTGTAGTCTGAGCTTTCTTCTCTATACATCAGATTCATTATTGAATTGCTGACGAACTTCGAATTCGAAAGTTCTAGACGAGAACATTGTGAAACGCACCTTACGAAACGACAAAATTAGGAATACCGCTTTGAACTTTTGTGTGGCGCTATGAGTCGAAAAAAGCGATCTCTCAAATCTCGAACAGTGCAGTACCATTCTTCGCTGCAGTACTAAAACCATTTTCGTTTTCCCGAAAAGGTATCTGCCTGCATTGGTTGAATTTAGAGTAGTGATTAAAGCAGATTACGATTGACTAACATACTGAATGTGAATTGAATGAACGAAGCCCGATTGGACCATCGCACTGTCTCGGCCAAATGCATCGTCAGAACTTCCAGTTCATTTCCCCCAGAACGTAGAAAAATTACGCTTCCTGTTTCGGAGATGCCTTCTTTCACAGAATGCCAGCATTAGATTTTCTACTGAAATAGATCTTCCTGATAGTCTATGGTTTCTTGCAGATTATGTGTACACTGCTTGTACTGTAGAATAGAAACAATTTGTGGCTCAGAATTGTTACAGCATTCGGTTAGCAACGATGGAACCAGAAGTAGGATTGCATTCCGAGGCACCGACATAGTTTCCTTTGAACCATAACCTAAACATATGGAATGAAAGACTTCACTAACTTCCGAGCTCTGTAATGAAACTGGAAACACAGACTGAAATCTACCACAACATGCAGCTTATCCCAAACTGACTTTTCATTGTCATGCAACTGATGTACCAATTTCAAAACTAATAGTAAGCAGTTCGTACCACTCATTGAATGTAGGAGAGTGAGCACAGAAGTAGTCGACAAAGCCTATCCTGAAGTCAGTCATCGGGAAGCTGCAGAGGAGAACTCGAAACAAGCCGTTAAAACAGATGAGGAAAGTTCCGAGCGTAAGCTTGCATCATTCTGCTTTTGGTAGGTGAAATCGGTAAGAATAGAAGCAGAGACAGGTTCGATTAGGCGAGCGAGCGAACAATGCATTGTGTACGGTACATTCGGTGGTATGGTAAACAGCAAAATAATCTTGATTATAGTAATGCTCGACAGCAATGGTGGCACCATGCCGAGAGCTCCTCCGTGCTGGAATGAGAGGCAGCTGCATTATATATAAGTGACAAGTTATCGGCTGCATTTGCAGGTGTTCCGTCTTGGATTTAAATAGACCACGTATAAATCAAATTTGACGTCACCCAACGACCAACTTCTCTCTATACCGTTGCGAACAACTTCACCTTGCAACAATTCTTGAATTGTTTCCAACTGTTGTTGCTACTCGACTTTGTTGAGAGAGGTTGAAATCGTCGCCTTCAACTATGAGCAAGGTCTCTCTCGCCACTCACTCATTTCCAGTCGGCATGAACCATTGCCAGTCTTCGATCAGGGATAGTTCTTTGAACACAAATCAAAATGCTATCGACTACGGCTCGACCCTGAAACCTCCTATTTCGAACGATGTGCCTCAGATGCCCCCTCAGTCAAAAACGCTGTTTGGAAATCGTCTTCCAGGAATTTCGAATCTAGTCGGACTACATCTCCTTGCACCAAAGAATGAACTCACTACCCCACCGCAACAACCACCTTCCGAGATGCCGGAACGAGAAATGAATTTCGAAAGTCTTGTTCAGATTATACTGCAACACCCACTATTCCCGTTGGTGTTTAAAGGAGCGTATGAAGTTTGTACAGCGACTTCTCCGAAATTGCCAGACCCTCACAGTGAGATGGTCATTGAATTTGCAACGAATGAGTGCAAACGATTGCGAGAGCTTGCTTGTAATCCCGAGTCTCAATCGAAACTGAGCGAACAGGGGGTAGATTTATTCCTTGTCGCACTGCACACTGCATTAGACGCGTTGAAAGCGCCGACTCAACCAATCCCCGCCCCACTTCATTCAATGATGAAAGCATGCGAAAACCCACCAGTACTGTCAAAAATCAATGTCTCAAAAAGGTCACCGTCAAGTTCATCATCGACCCCGATCTCACCGTCATTCCTAGAACACAGGAAGCCCAAGCTGTCGGAAAAAGCGAAAAGGATTTTAGAGTCATGGTTCTATGCCAACTATGACAATCCGTATCCCGATGACGAGACGAAGCAGTGGCTCGCCGAGCAATGTAACTTGGAATTGAAACAGATCAACAACTATTTCAGCAATCGGCGCATGCGCGCAAAACGCAAAATCCTGGAACAGAAAGCGAAAGAAAAGGCTCAATTCGGCTCCGACCAGGCGCACATATTGGACCCTTCCGGGTTGGGGGCTCACATGAAGTGGAAGGCCATTGTAAAACTGGACCGTGGTGATACTCAAAGTAAGCATGATATTCAATCTCCCATTGATACGTTTTCCCCTGGTCACACGGGGTACGAAAGAGAAAATAAGAGAAGATATCCTTATCGTCCGTGGTGAAAAACGTTTGTTTTTCGGATGTACCGTACAGGATTACATCTCAATTTTTCGAATACCTGCACGTCAACTCTGGGCAATCTATTTCATAAGAATAAAAACTGAATTTTCGGAAAATAATGGCGCTTCATATGTTCACGATTACTCTTCTGTTTCATGCAATGAATTCGATTATAATAGATTCAGCACCATGAGAACGAATTTGTAAGTCTGTCCTTCACAGTCATCAGAAATGAACCTAACAATTCACCCGGAAACTGCAAGAGAGACGACCTAAGAGTATACAATTCCGGGATCGGAAGCCATCAACGAGGCGTCGACTTCGATACACCCCACTTCTAATCTTGAGCACGAATAGCAAACGAGGTCAATGTTATCGTTCGACCCTCCCTGCTGTTTGAACGAAACAGATAATATTGACCACAAGGACTGCTCTCGTACAGTACTAACAAACAGTGCAGCGAGTGGATTAGTAACAAGATGAAGTATGAACTTTGTTTGCCCTTGTCCAACTCACCGAGGAAATATTGATAGTGCATTATCAGTAAATGATCGAGTAGTTACTGAGATGAAGACGAAGGACCGAATCTACGAGCGGAGCGGTAGCACTCGCACATATGATGATTAGTTCCGTTCGTCCGCCGAAACGTTTCACAAAAGCTTGACGCGGTACATTGCCTATGGTATCTCGGATCTCTTCCAAAATCACGATATGACGCTCAAGGTGCCCTCTCAAGTACTCGCACTAGAACGGGCATGTTCCATTGCTTATTCCAAAGGGATGCGTAGAACGGGAACCAATTCAAATTCGAAAGAGAAAAGGTTCGAGCAGAATGGAATACATACCTACATTGCACAGGATGGTTGTCTAACGTTATGAGGAATGGTGCAAGGGTTGAACACTGGAAACGATTAAGTAATAAACTGATTACTTCCAAGATGTGGAAATACATTTTTTTCAAATGACAATATTTTCCGGTAGTGACATCTTGTCAGTTGGAGAACTTCAGAAGATCGGGAGTACCGGTACCGTGCTACATTCAGTGCATGAAGTTAGTTGTCTGCAGATGTCCCTGGAGTGCACAATTTGTTGACCATTGACGAAGATAATATCGCATATGGCACGGCTTGTCGAAAAAGTCGAACTTTTATGTTCTAGTATGCGGGTTCGGGAGACCAATAATCTTTCCCCGTTCCTACAATGAGACAGAGATGCGCGGACTAATAACCGGGTGGACATTGGACTCGTACAGTTTGACATGCTTTGGTTATGATAATCTTGGTTGCAAAACGGATTTTCGAGCACCTTCTTCTAGGTCAATATGTTCTCCCACGAAGACGTGGCTTGTTTAGATACTCGCGGGTTGGCTATTGATTGCATTAGCTGACCTCCCATCTCAAACAATCCCTAAAATAACCGCAAAGTGATGTCTGTAGTATGTGACTTTACTGCTTAATACCCAAACCTCATGTTGCTGAAAAGCAAGCATATCTCACAATTCGGTTCTGGTTGAACTTCGAGTGAATTGAGCAATAGGAGTTGAATACCGTAACTCCGACGTGTTATCGGAACTGACACGATTCATTCGGATTCCTGTGAATTTGTCATATTCCATTAGAAACAAAGTTATTTTTTTGATACATTGGGTGGGAAGACGCGTGACAAGGTGTTCCATAGCGCTTCTGGGTTCATAACACTGATGCGAGTTTTTTTCTTTGGTCTCAAGTCATCTTCACTCGTACAGTATCCTCGTCGTCCACGGAGCGACGGTTCTAAACATGGAGCGACGGGATGACCGACCAAGAAGAAACACTATGTCGTTGCTCGTCAATAGTGATGAAGAGGAATTACGTCCAACGTGTGCAGACAATGAAGAGCGCGGAAGCAGTGAGCCGTCGGCTTCCAACCGCACGAACGGAGGGAGACAAGGAGGCAACGCTATGCATGCCATTGCACGTGGACAAGATGTGCTCAATGAAACGATAAGTTTGCAGGAACAACGTCCAAATTTCGTCGGTTTGGACTACCACGACCGAGTTGCTCAAGACGTGTTTGTGAGATTTGGGAATATTGGTCGTCGTCGGAATGACGCGGTTGCGACTGGAACTCATGCTGGTCTCAACCATCCACCTCCACGTTCTTCGGCGGGTGTTCCCACTAGGGACCCCCGACTGCACGGCATTGGCGGCTATGCCTTCAAAAATCGTGGCGGTCAAACACAACCTAGAATTCCATCAGGTTCTCAAGAAGCCCATCCACCATCGCGCGACTCTCCGCGATTTCTGCCGCCTCGGAATAATCATCGTCTTCCAGAGCCGCCTTCACCGCTTGAAAAGTGCTATGTTGCACCTCGCCTTCGTCCACTCTATCCCGAAAATGTAACACAACCAAGAAGCATATGCAGTATTCGTGTGCCTTCGTCTCGAAATATACAAAAGCAATCGGAACATGGGTCGTACACACAGCCTGGTGCATCTGGTTCTGAGCAAACTTTCGACTCATTAATCGAAATTGTGTTGAATCACCCCATGTTTCCCTTAATTTTTAAGGGTGTTTGCGAGACGACGACTGGGAAGACGCCGGTAATCGACAATACGAGGAGCAAAGTCTTGTTGGAGCAAACGGTGGAAAAAGTAGAGGAATATGAGACTCTATGCAGAGAACAAGGCTTGTTGAATGCTCAACAGTACATGAACGGCGTGGACCTGTACTTCGCGGTGTTCAACGCGGCTTTCAAATCACTGCAGTCCGATGAACAACCGTCGATTCCGGCGCCTTTGCACGCAATGATTTTCGCTAGTGGACGTCGCGAACGGCAGAAGAATGCAGGTACAACTGACGAGTTCAATTCACATTCTAATCGCCAAACCACTGATACTCCTGCAAAACGTCCGAAACCATCGGATGCAGCGCGAAAAAGGTTGGATGATTGGTTCAAAGACAATTACAAGAATCCGTACCCGACGGCAGAAGAAAAGCAGCAACTTGCGCACGAGTGTGGAATAGCGATGGAGCAGGTAAGTACACTTCGATGCCCGCTGTTGAGATGTCGTACTAACGTTTTGTTCGCAGATTAACAACTATTTCGGTAATAGACGGATGCGCGAGAAACGGAAGGCTCTGAACACGGGAAAGCAATCTGGAAAAGAAAACGAATCTGCGAAGAGAACGGGTGGTTGTGAGAATTCGGTGCTGGCGCCAATAACGAAGTGGAAAAACATTGTCCTCGCGAACGAGAAGAATATGGAGCAGGAACGGCGTGGGGCTGGAAGCGGCACGGGGTCGCATGATGAAGTTGTTTCAAGATTGTTCAACAGTGGTGAGAGCAGGGAACCTGAACAGGATGCGAGTGCCAAGGATCGATGAATCGGTCTAGGAGCGTAGAAAGTTGTATTTATACTGCGCTTTACAAGTTCTGGCATTTGCGCACTTTCTTGGATATCGTTTCCGTTCACACATCTGTTAACGGGTCTCGTGACTGTACGGTACTTTCATTGTAACTGAAATAGTTCCGTTCTTCCTCACATCCATCTCTGCGCCATAAGCTTGTACTTCATTAAAGAAATAGTGGTGATTCATCAACCGAATCGCCTCTCTTTCGCTTAAACTCGACATTCTTGGTCCAGCACGCTTCTACGTTTCCAGCACAGGAGTCATGTATCTGAATAGAAATTTTCTGATTATGTTTTCCTATAACTTGTCTTCAAGACTAGCACAGTGAAATCAAAAGATTCTCTTTTTTACAGCGATGTTAGGGAGAAGATCCTGATATTGACGGGAAATAATTAAGTTTTAATTGATGAAATAATACCGTACGGTACAACAGTTGATTTATAGGGCCCAAGTCCGAATTAAGAACTCAAGCGCTTACTTCGACCAGACAAATTCTTTCCTTGACTACAAATCGAGGGACTCAATAGAGCAACGAATTTTCGATACGAGTTTCAAACTGTGACTCTGAATTGATTTTCTGGTAAGCCAAATTAAGTTGCGGTATAGAGCTCAATAGGCTTCGAAATCAGAAAGTATGTCTTTATTCCAGACCACTACACTAGTAGTGTTGTAGGAAAAAAATGGAAAGTAGCAAAAAGATTATTATTGTTCATTTCATAGTTTGTCTACTTCTAATTGATAAGCCTCAGTTTCTTATCGGAAAAATTTTGATTTCGTTTAGACTCTCACAAATATCAAAAGTTCGTCGGTAGGGAGTCCGAGTTCATTATTTTTCAGAATAATTTTGATATAATAGACAAGAACTATCGCTCCAAATACTTTTGGTTGAATACAGAAGCTAATATTAGTCCGAGTTTGACTTATTATTTTTCGTATCCTCAACTTATACTTGGTACTAACGAATCATTACAGAATGGAACATAGTTCGTGAAGAACGATATGGTCAGAGTTTTTATTTATTCAATTTATAATCAACGAATATTTGAGACATTTTAGTCTTTGAAAAGTAATTAATCGATTTTGGACTACGAAATAGTCTATGGCGTATTTGGTGTGGTAATAGATTTGTGATAAAGCCTAATCGTAACAGTAAGAAAAGTTTTGACAGAAATTGATTGATTAGGTTTCTGGGGATGACTAAAGGACTATAGAATAAAATTTGAGACAGTATAACACACGAGGCCTAATAGAGAACCCAAGTAATTAAGACTTACAGTAAATCAATACGGCATTCATTTTGAGCAATCAATTAAGTGTGGTGGAAGACACTACCTTAATTTTGTGTCCTAAAGTACTCTATTCTACTTACACAAGCCTGACTAACTAAATCAGGCGTACCATACCTTACATTAAATACAAATTAGTAATTAATCGATATCTTGTACAGGATAAAGCTTTCAGTACAATTTATCTCCATGAACGCGCTACATTTATTGGTCCATCTCTGCACATTCTAGCTATCTTACTTAAAGCATTAGTTATCTGGTTCAAGGAGCAACTTCGTGTATAAGTTGGTAGCATGCGAGACAAATCTGGAAGGAACCACAGAATGTTCCTCAAAACAAAGAGGGTCAATATGCTTGGGGTTAACTATTGACGAACGAGACTGATCGAACAGAAGCGGGATATTGAACATACGAGCTTCAGTGTTCCAGCTTATCTTATTTTGGAAGCTTATTCTACCTTCGACGCAATTGCATTCGAGTATTTTGTCTCTAGATCTTTTGTGAGTTCGTAGCATCGTTTTAAAAATCTGTAACCTTTTATTGCTTCTATTTTTAAGGTAGACCGTGCGAGGTAAAGAATTTTTATTATATTCTAAGAACGTGGTGTCAGAGGAAACAGAACTGTTTTCCAGTTAACTAGTTTGGATTGATTTTTTTGTTGGTGCTCCATTCAGGAAAGAAGGACAAAGAGCCTAACAATTTCTCGTTGGTTTCGAAAAACAATGAATGCTAGAACAGTATTCAAAACTCCAAAAAAATTGTATGGTCTCTGGATTTTATTCTACAAGAAATAGTATGCCAGCAACGCCCTTCTCAGATTCAAGAGAAATCATTAAAAGGATGTATGTGCAAATCACGATTTGCGATTCCACAAAATTGTATTCGCAGAGTAGGACAGAGTTGTCAATCGATATTACCGCTTGCATAAGCGCTCATATGATTTTGTCTTGGTCTGATTATTTCTAAAGTTTGGGGCTCATCCTCTTACAGACCTGTCCATGCATATTGATTAGTCTACATTGGTCTATGGCTCGAATTATCTTGACGAAGTCTACTACATTGAGCTGTAGATTTGCATCGTGTGCTATGAAATCAGCTTAGAAACGAAGACTAATGATGGGGAACTTCATCTGATCAATTTTCCTCCGCAACATAGCATTTTCATTGCTTTGAAGTAATTGTTGGACTCCTGGATTCTAAATCCTGTACACATCAGAAATTCTCTAACAAATGGGTACATAAATTTGAAAAGGGCACCAATACATATTTGTTTCCGACACCGTTTCATTTTTGATTTTAGAATATGTATTAGATGCTATGGATCGTAGACCAATTCCAATAATAGACGGAAATAATGTGCACTTCTTTCCATTAAAAACACTTAAAGTAATTTCTGTTCTTAAGATCGACAAGTGAAATCTTCATCGATGATTCAGAATACGCGGGGTACTCAAATTATTTTGTATCATTTGTGAACTCATGATGTTGATTTGGTGTTCGATAACAAATCGGAGGGACAATTTTGCCGAACAGCAACTACCAAACGGAGAGTTTCAACATTTATTTAAGATTTGAATATGTAGAAGATAGCTCAAGCGCAAACATGATGACTTATCATAGTCGAATCTTTTCTCAGTCTACCGAGCCAATTCTCTCAGAATTTATAGACACTGACCACAATACGGCCCCATGTCTTACTCGGGTGAGTAAAATAATAGGATGAATATCTGTTTCGCCAAAGCGATTGGTTAGTAGGTAAAGATGAGTAGATCATCATGGCTACACGAATACTTAATGTTCAGCTGCTGCCTTCGACGATATGCGACAATCTGGGGCAACAATATAAGCTTATGCATGTATTCAAATTCTCTTAAACTTACAGGAGCGACAAATATTACCTATGATGTAATCAATCATTGCAATTGATAATCTATTGCACTACAGCACCACTAATTAATGAGCTGCTAAATTCAAACCGTTGATTCCGACAATATATCAAATCTCCAATGGTATTTGAAATCATCAGGATAAACGGCACTCCAGTGCTCAACATACTACTGTTCTAGTTTTGGCAGAAGAGATACGAATGATGTTTGAGTATTGCATGTGGCAAAGGAGTAGTACATAAAAACATACTTAAGACTATGATGCGAAACAAGAAGTTTAGATAGTAGGATGAAAGAGCATACCGGGCTAAAATAAAGCATTAAAATCCAACAGAAAGTTCACTTTCATCATTGCTTTTAGAATAATCAGATGATTCGAGTAAGTTGCTCTAGTGCGTTCGTGTCCAGCGTCTCAGTTAATATGTTGTGCGGATTTTGAGTGAATGTTAAATCGAGCAAGACATGGGACCTATCTGAAGAAAAGGACAGTTCACATGTACCAGGCCGCAAATGGGAGGCATAGTGCAGAATTAATTAATTGGATGAACGTGCTGCATGTTAAAGTGATAGAAACTGAGGCTAGTCTAAGGTCAGCCATTTTCGCTTATTATTAAATCGATTGAAAGCCCAGATATTGCAGCGTGCAAAAATACCTGAGTAATGGTTTTCCTCCAATCAGACAGCTAGTGATACTGTCAGGAACCCTGAGAACGGATACAAATGCCAAAATAGATATATAGAATTCAAAATAAGTGTAAAATAGGCTGAATCTGGCGAGCTCCTTGACTTTTTTCTTACATTAAGGGAGTTTGGTGAACCACTCTCCAAACTAGGGCTATTGCGCTACAACAGAGAACACCTTTGACATGAGAGTATTCGAAGTTAACGTGTCTTATCCAGACAGCAGCTCCCATGTTCATTCGAAGCTCTAGTTGCGAATGTTTAGTAAGCTAGACGAATAAGCAGCGGACTTGTTACTTCGGGCTTACAGTTCATATTATTTACACAATCGTATGTACCTTTTATTCAGACTCTGCAGACTATCGTTTACTTGCTCGATCTCCAGACAATCTTTGTTTACCAACTCATTTACTTACTGCAATCTTTGTCACCATGAGTATCGCAAGTTGTTCAACAATGACAAATATGATGATAAATTTTTTATTCTGATTCATTATGTACATCTGATAATTGTGATCAGATTTGTTGGAACCAAGGCCTTGCGTAGGTTTTCAAACAATAAACTTAATATTTCCGTCTATTGCTCGCAAAAAATTCTTGATGTAGCGAGAATTTGATTGAGTCTGATAGTTCCTACATGAAATTTGGGATATCCGCTTACAATTTAAGAAGACGTTGATTCTGACCACCCTTTAAGCATGATGATGAATACTACTGCGATGAAATTCACATAGGAATTGATTTATGAAATTCCATAGAGGCATATATTGTGGCAGTACGGTATTCGACATAGGTTCATCTTCATGGTTTCACAAGCAGAAACGGACTTTCTCGTAAATTTGGTTTCTTTTTAGATTCTCAATCTTAAGTGAATATAACTTTTCCTAATTCTACTAACTTTAAACATGGGCAAGTGACTCTTTGAACACAGTTGTTGAATTTGCCTTCGACAAAGGCCTTCTGTTCTCGTTAATAGTAGTATTCATCAGAATTCGAAGGATCTTTGCTTAACAGTAGGGGGCTGTAAAATCAAATTAACGACGTTAGACTGTATTCGTTCCAAACAAGGCTTTGCAATGATCATTTATAATGCCACTTTGTCCAGAAATACGTTACCAATAAGAATTCTATGTTTAGATTAAGGTCTATTTCATTGACCTCCGGCATAATACCATGAGAATATCAGGCAAGATACAGATTACCCATGTACCAAATTTCGAGACATGCTGACATTCATGGACCGCTGTTAGTTTAATCTTTGTCCTTAGTGAGCTGAACTAAGATAGCCTTTTGGCGTTAAGTCATGAATTTTGGTCGCTATTTTATGACAAAATTCTCCAAGAGGTGCAATTATTAAGATTTCAGAATTTTTAAGATTTCATAAGCTAAGGAACAGCTTAGATGGATTTAAAGATTACAGTAGGATCTCCTGAAGAAGTTTTTTGTACTACTCGTAAAAGAGAAGGAATAAATGTGGACGAAATGCGCATAATACGACGAGTATCCACTCCGCTGTCTAGAGAATTCTGAACTTCGCAATAACGCCTATTCCAAATTCTTGG
>JAAUYH010189144.1_pt1 | contig 14767 bp, 10 predicted proteins | sample 7278061 | NCBI WGS metagenome assembly JAAUYH01 (sample SAMN14350203, study PRJNA611818) | marine sediment metagenome | isolation source: surface marine sediment (0.6m) | place: French Polynesia: Moorea | collected 2018-08
ACCCAAGGTTGAATTGGAATTGATTTTAAACAAAAGTCTAAGATACCTGGATGTTCGTGGATATTAGTAAGCTGCTTCAGTAAAAACTTTTCTTGTTCAATTTCTTCTGGTGTAATTTCTGTAGTATTGTTATTTAAATTCTCTTCGGGATGAGGAATTAAACTTTCCTCACTATTATTGTTAAGATTTCCGGCTTCCTCGTGGTCAGGAGGTAGGGAAGAATCATCAATTCGTCTCGTATCAAATTCCGCTTTCATACTCCAAGTAGGTTTGGAAATGGGAGCGTAATGTAACAGTTTTTTCTGTACTGCTTCTGGTATTTCAAATATCCGTACATTGGGTGCTAAGTCATACCATAATTGCTCAAATCTAGATACCTCTTCCTCGACTCTATCTAGTTCCTTTCCCCCTTCCCAATCACAATAAACATGGAAGGATTCTACATTTCTTTCCCAACCAGCGATAGATTCGTTATTGGAACCATTAAAGGCTAATTTATCACCATTACTATCAGTAAATATGCCAACTTTTTCATGAAAAATATGCCGTGGATCTACTTGTTGTTCGCTGACCTCTGGTATACCATTTTCTTTGAGGGGAATAGCAATTTTAATATCAAGATATTGATTTTGAATTAACCAACTGAGAATTTCAAAATGTTTAAGTTGGGCAAGGGTTTCTGGTGGTTGAAAGTCTGCATCCAGGCGGTTTAGTAAGGCATCTCTGAGTGCATATCCCTGTTGAATTGCGTTTAAATCTTCTGGGCTAAACTGACAGCCCATAATTAACCGTATCTGCCCTTCATTTTGAAGCATAGCACCCAAGCCACGGGCAACTTTACTAAGAATAGCACTGTTAAAAAAACCAGATTTACGGTCATATTTAACCGCAGATTCTAATGCTGGAATATAGAAGTCTTTAATAGTATTATGAGTATTACTGGAGTAGCTGATTTTCCAGGGATAGTCACGTAGTAATGGCATATTATTTATTAACGGTTAACTGTTGATTGTTAACTGTTCGTGGTATGCACGAAAATGGTTATTGATAATAGTACAACTCAGCGAAAATAAAGTTACCAAATTAACTTTCATGCTTATTTTATAAGCTTTTTTACTTTTGACTTCCCCTACGGATGTCTATGATTTCTAAGGCAGTGGTACTAGCGGGGTCGATTTTCTCGTCCGTGATAGACGCGCAAAATAATAACATCATCCTCAAGAATAGTGTAGTGAATTATATAACCGTATTTACCAAAAGCAACTAAAAGTTTCCGCAAACCAGCGATTTCATCTACAATTGCACCCCGACGAGGGTTTGAGAGCAAACTTTCACCGGAAGAGACAATTGCTTGTACTGCCCGTGCTGCGGCATCAGGATTGTTAATTTTGATAAAATCGTAATGGCGATTTAAATCGTCAATTGCGCTTTCAGTCCAAACTATCTGGGGCATGGGCGTTCTTCATCAGTTCCTAAGCTATCTGCCCATTCCCGCACGCGGTTATGTGCCACTCCGGAACCTTTACGACGGTAGGCTTCGAGGGCTAATTTACTTTGCTGAACCATTTCGGCTTCGGTGAGGGGTTGAAAATTCAATGCTGAGTCTATCTCACCGTACTCAAATGATGCTTCTGTTACTTGGGTAGGTGGATTTGTCAGTAATTTCTCAAAATCTTCTAAGTTCCCAGATGAATTCGTTAGCCATGTTAAGAGGAGAGTTTTTACTTGTTCTCCGGGTAATGCCTCAAGATGTTCTAATATTTGCTGTCTAATATTGCTTGCTGTCATAGGTTGTTAATTTTTGTAGTACCTTTGCATAAATTTGGTAAAAGGGTGTGATTATATTTTAGTATTTATGATTTCCTAGTGGGAGTATCTTGCTGACTACTGTATTAACAAGGCGGGCAAGATGCCCGCACTACAATTACAATCGAAAGAATCAAATTAAAATAAGGTCATTTGTTGGTTGCCTAAATCTAATTCCTGTTGCTGATAAGAAACTTTGGCTTTAATTTCATCCATTGCTAACCATAAATCTAATAAATATTTTTCTTCTGGGATACGTTTCTTTTCATCACCAATTCGGGGTATTACTTTCAATGCAACTTCAAAGCTACGCATAAATAAATCGTTGCTTACCAAACTAGTATTTTTCATAAATCTGCGGACGGGTTCGGTATTTTCTTCTTCTTGGTAAAGGGCGATAATGGCGTGGAGTCCATCGACTAAATACCGTGGTGAAAATTCTGTATCAATGACAGAAAAAGCCCGTTTCTTTAGTCGCTGTTCTGGTGTCAGCAGTTTACAGCTACCGCTTTTTGATTCAATTAATTTATGCTTTTTCGCTAAGTCAGAAACATCAAACCCACCCACTGCTAAAGCCAGTTGTCTGGCTTCGTCAAAAGGAAATTCTCGCGCTTCAAAGGTGTCCCACGCCAGGATGTACCATTGGGTTAAGGGGTCGATTCCGTTAAAATCTTTACCTTCTAACAAGTTTTGTAATCGGTATTCAACTATGGCTTGACGCACTTCTTCAAATGCTGCTTTGGGTTGGACTTGATTACCCGCACTGTCAAGGATGGAACTATGTTTGGTAAACACGCTTAAGGCAGCACCAAAGGCGGTTAAGCATAAATCGATACCGGGGGGTTTGATGCGGCGGCGTGGATCTGCTACTCTATCAGCAGCAGGACGGGTATCTGCGGTGAGGGATTTTTCGATTTCGGGGGCTTTTGCAAAGACGATATTCCGCACGTCTATACGCACATCATCCCACCAAGCTTGTTGGGCGTTGGGGTCGCGTTTGCGGCATACTAAAAGCACAGTGCTGGATACGGCGTTTTTCTGGGCTTGGTGTAGGTTTTGCGGGTTTTCGGTGCTGACAGCCCAAGATGCGGTAATCTCGAATCCAGCATCAATGAGAGATTTGGCTAAGACATCCCATGCACCGGAGTCTTTGTGGTTAAATTGTACTGTCATTACGCCATCGTCGCGTAAGACGCGGTGATATTCGGCGAAAGCCATCGCCATTTTGGCTTCGTAGTCTTGGTTAGCGAGTTCTTCGGGGGATACTCCCATGTTGCGGAAGCGGGAAGGGTTGGCGACGGCTTCGCGGTCTTTGTCGGTGAGTTCGAGGTAGAATAATTCGGGGAAGATGTCGCCAAGGGTGCGTTTGAGCCAGACGTAAAAAAAGTCTGATAATTCGGCGTATTGGATTGTGGAATAATAGGGTGGGTCAGTGATAACTGCATCTACGGAATTATCGGGTATGTGGGGTAAGTTATCGGCTGATGCTGAGTTGATTTGAATTGATTTTGGGTTGTGTTGTTCGATTCCTGGTATACCTATAGAACCTGGTTTAGTACCAAATAAAGCACAAAGGTTTTTATAATCTGAAACAAAAGCGTCAGCACACGATAACCATAATTCACCAGCACCACTGATTTCTGGATAGTTCCACATCAAATTTAAAGCGTGTTGTGCTGATGCTCTAGCAATATTTATTCTGGTTGCGTCATAGTTGCTAAGACGAGAGTTTTTATCAACACATCTATCAAGTACAAAGGCTAAATGAATAATTATAGATGCTGCTTTTTCCCATTCATACTCTGCTTGAATTAGTGCTTTTACTTCGTTGATAATTTCTACATAAGTTACAAGCGTTAAAAGCTGACGTGGGTTAAATAATTTATCCCATCTATCAATTCCATATCTAATTAACTCTTTAGTTTTATCTCCAAAAGTAACCTCTATTTTTGGTAAAATCTCATCAATATTAAATTTTTCTAATTTTTGATTAATATCAACTTCTGCTCGATCGATTCCATCAAAGTCTCCAGATTCAGGAATCCTAAAATCTAAACTTCCTTTACCTTGTTTATAAGCAACAGCATAGAGTTGATAACCAAAATTTCCAGCTTGTGCTTGAGATTTAATAACATCATCTTCAATTACACTTGCACAATTAGGACATTTCCCAACACCACGGCTGATTGTATTGTAATCATTTGGGTTATATTCCTCCAAACTCTCTTTCCCAGCCTGTAAATTAATATCAGTCTTTGTGGCATCAGTATTTGTGGCACAGGCATCCTGCCTGTGATTATTATTAATTGTAGAGCTTTTGGAACTAGAATCCTGGCTATTTGGGGATGGGGTTAACAGGCTGGAAGCCTGTTCCACAAGAACAAGAGGTTGTTCAACAGCAGATTTTTCAGAATCTATTTGCCAGAAAAAAGCATATTCCTCTGGAGAATTAGATAAATTAGCCTTAACAGGATTTTCCCGAATATAATGCCAAAACTGGGTAAATTCTCGCTCATCCCTGACAATGCGATCGTACCTTTCATCTTGCCAAACTATACCTATATGCTTCATTACTTTAGGAACTTGTTTAGCACTATAACTTTTAATACTGTGTAAGATACTGCTTAAAGACCAATATTCATTTTCAGACTTGAGTAAAGGTTCTAATAAACAATGAACATGGTCTGGCATCACAGCAATAGTATATATTTTATATCGCTGGTTATGAAAATATAAGCAAGCATCTAAAACCACTTTTCTAGCTTCAGGTGTTAATTCTAGTTTTTCCCAAGTATTGAAGGTAATAAAATAAATAGAACCATTTAACTCCCAATGGGGTAAGTATCTTTGACTAATTGTAATGGGAGTATTTATTGGATTTGTCAAATCTGTAGAATTTGTCAAATTAGTGGCACAGGCATCCTGCCTGTGATTATTATTAATTGTAGAAAATTTGGAACTAGTATCTTGGCTGTTTTGGGAGGGGGTTAACAGGCTGGAAGCCTGTTCCACAAGAGGTTGTTCAACAGACTGTTGTATTGTTTGGGGGATTATTGTTGTCCCCTTCCCCTTTCTTCCCCTAACCAATTCAAAATCAACCCGCTTATTTTCAGGATTAGGAATTGGCTTTACCGCACACCATTTATGTAAATTCTGCTTTTCTGGACGCTTATATAACCACCAATTAGGACTCAAAGGAACAACCGACTCACAACTGGGACAAACAACCGTATGCGCCCATAAATAATTTTGCACCTTTTCCCCAGGTAAGGAAGGAAAAAACTCAGCCAACCTTTTCTCAGCTTCATCCCCAACCCACTTTACCCATTTATCAATATCCTGCTGCAAATCGGAACCAAACTTCAACGGATATTCCATCGCCGCTTTCATTGTCACCACCGCAACGGGATTCAAATCAGAAGCCAACACATTTAATCCATACCTCGCAGCTTCAAAAGGAATACTCCCACCACCCGCAAACGCATCCAAAACCGTCGGTGTGCGATTTCCCCACACCTTCTCACAATAATCCTGCACCTTCTTAATCCGCACCGTACTTGGCGGGGTTTTATACAACTTAACTTCTTTCCCAGGTTCCAACCCCAACAAATACTCAAACTCTTCCATCGTCACATCCCCAGGTAACAAGGAAGCCAAAACCGAAGCGCGACTAAATGACAATGGCTTGCGGGAATACCAGCGATGCAACCCTTTAAATGGATTTCCCCCATGTTCATAATATACCTGCTCATTCAGTAATTGCACAGGCATCATTTTCTCTATGAACAGTTCTGGACGCTTGGGGGTGGAGTTTGACATTGCTGTGAATAAATACTGGTATTTAATTAATACCTTATTGTAGTGTCAGTATCTGGCTGATTCAAATAACTGTTGACGGTTGACTGTTGACTATTGACGGTTGACGGTTGATGGTTAACACAGATATTGGTTATGTTTCAAAAACATCTGCTCTTTCAATGATGAACCATTCATGGTATAAAATTGCCAGAAAAAAACTTTCATCCTTCACCAAATCGCAAACCGCCATAAACCCAGAAAAGAACGGATCATCATCAAAAGTAGTATCAGATAAAAACAGCGTTAGAGATTTTTTATCTTGACTCCAAATAGAACGCAATATAGAAATATTGGGGTGATGGGATTTATCAACAGGTAATAAAACCGGATGCCCTTCAACTTCCATAAATTCCGGTTCTTCATATCTTAAAACAGATGCCCAAGTTTCTGGTCCCTCATGTTTTTCTATAATCCTATCCCACCTAACTAATTTAATTTTTTCTAGGGCTGCTGGTGATAAATCTGCTAATTTCATAGTTACAAATCATAGGTAATAGTCAACCGCCAACTGTCAACCGCCAACTGTCAACCAAAACTCAATCCCCCAATAATACCCTAATTGCTTTTAAAGCCTGACTCCGCTTACCATTACTAATCTTGGCAAACCAATAGTGAGACTCTTCATTACTCATAGCGGTAATTCCCTGAGCAATATTTACAATCCGTTCCGTTTTAGAAAGGGGTTGTAAAGTCTGAAACAATAACGCCAAATTTACCCCGGTTTCCTCATTTAAAATATAGGCAGATTGGCGATTACCACTCAGGGTTTTGGGGTCATAATTATTCGCCTTTAAACAATCATAAACAACCTGTTTCGCCAAAACCAAAGCATTCCCCTTTAAACGTCCAATGCGCTTCGCAGCCGGACGTTTTTTTTGCCCAGCTTTTTTATAAGCACATTGATACAATTCCAGGGCAAAATTATTATTATCTGTGGGAACAACTCGCAATTGAAACTCTTGCATACTCGTGAACTGTTGACTGTTGACTGTTGACTGTGAACTGTCATCAGTGAATCGTGAACCTTCATCAGTCAATCGTTATTTGATTTACTTTTGAGTGAGTTTAGATAAGCATTTAACTTGGGTGACAATTCATCAATAATTGGTTTAATTTTATCTATCTGCTCTTGGGTTAAAAGGTTTCGTTGATAAGCAAGTCTTAACCAATGCCTTGTTTCATTTAAAGACCCTCTAGCAATTTTGACAAAACGTTGATTATCTTGTGAATTATAACGTCCATTACCCTCAGCAATATTAGCACCAATACTATCTGTAGATTTTACAATTTGTTTACCGACTGTATCTTTTGCAAAGTACTCCCATTCTTGTACAATAAACCAAATTTCGTTTGCAAGTTTTTCCGACAATTAGTAAACTCGCAAGTTCTGAAAATTTTCCATAATTGTTAACTGTAATTGTTAACTGTTGACTGTTAACCGCTAAACTAGCCTAGTGAAGCATTCACCGTCAGCAGTCAACCATCAACTGTCAACCGTCAACCGTCAGCAGTCAACCGTCAACCGTCAACCGTCAACTAATAGTTGACTTTCGCCGTCAAAGACAACCTCTCAACCGGATTCCGATTGAGGGCTTGTTTGATATTACTGATTTCTGCGCCATTTGGTTGCACTGGAGAAGAAAATTCAAATATTAACCCTAGGGACACATCGGCTTTCACATCTGGACTATTCAGTAAACTGTTGATGGAACCTTGGAAACTCTGAAATCCTTTCACCGGACCTTGATATTCTAAACGTATAAATTGTTCGCCCACAATAATCGTCGTGGTTTGGTCGATTTGCAAAGGAAGTTTGATTAGCAACGGAAACGCCGTCATCAACCTGCGGTAGTCCATCACCACATCCACAGCAATTTCTAAAGATTTTAACCCCTGGACTTTATTGTCCTGAATCCAATCACTTAATTCATTAAACACCCCATTTAGCGTCCCATTCGAGTTAAATTCTTCCGGTTTGACTTCAAATATAGAAGGATTCCAGGAATCACCTCCTTCCCCACCGCGAGGAGTGGAATTTGTAACCTTACCGTAAGTTAATAGGTTTGCTGAGACTTCCTTGTGTGCTACCTCCCCGTTACCATAATCAGCGACAATTTTAAAACTAGTAGTTTTGGCAATGGTAGCCTCATACTCATCACTGGGGCGAAATTCCCCCCCGACTAAATTCCCATCCTGATAAAGCTTAATTCCCAAAGCCCCAGAAGCTTTCCACCTTACCCGCACAGGTTTAAGAGAATCCGTACTAGGCATTACTTGGGCGTTGAGTTCAATTTCTCGCGGCTTTGGTGGTTGGAGAATTCCCCGACGGTAAAGTACCATCCTTTCAGAAAATTCAATGGTATCGGGGAGGGTAAAATTGCCATCATCGGTTTTTATAAATACCCGTTCTCCCACCTTCATATCCCAATCCCCCTCTTGTAACCCCCGCCGTATGGTATCTCGTAACTTTGATACTTCGGCATCTAAGAGTATATTTAAACCCCTATCTTTAGCAAAAGCTTCCTTCAACGCCTTAGTAGTCCAACTATCCAACCCAGGTAGCCATACTTTCTGCGAAATGTAAGGAGGTGCATAGGCTGATGCATCTTCGCCGCGAATTTTTTGACAATCCCGTAAAGCTTTTAAAATTACATCCTGTTGATTATTTTTACCCTTGACATCACTAGAATCTTGCGCTGCTAAAGTATAGTGCATTAACCCCTTCGGTGCTTTGACTGGGTCATTAGAAGGGTAAAATAAATGCCGATAGGCATTAGTTAAAGAAACTCGTACTGCTAACTCTAAACTACCCTTTTTATCCTTAATTTGTTTCTGCTGACTTTCTGATAAATATTGCAGGCGATTGGGAGAATTGAGAATATTTATAATCGCCCGATACTCCCTAGAATTATCAATTGCTCGTGACAATTCCTGCTTATTTGCTACTAAAAATAACAAGCGATTCCTAAAAATCCGAAACTTCCCAGATTCCCCAGTTTCATTAAAAATTTTCTCCACCAGGGGTGGCGCAGCTTCCGTAGTATAAGTAATGGTCGCCTCATTAAAATCAATTAAACATAAAGCAATACTATCAGCAACATCATCCACATCTGCTGGGGAATCTGGTGCAGGAACTAAATCAAAGAATTTCTTGGCAAAAATTGTATCACGACGACTGCGTAAATCTGACTTCGCCTCACTAATGCCAATTTGTGCCTTTTCTTCCGCAATAATTTTATTAATAGAAGGTTCTTCCTTAAACCGAGCAATAGAAGTAATGGCATCATTTTCTAAATACCAAGCAACCTCACTTAACCTTTCTAAAGCAGTATCTACAAAACCAATTTCTAACCCCGGAGTCAGCAGTGATAAATTTAATTCTCCCCGTCGTATACCTGCTGCGATTCCTTGGTTAATTGAATGCAAAAAAATAGTCCGTGCTACCCAAGTAGAAAAAGGTGGTTTCCCAGCTGCTGTCCATTCCCCATCTTGTAATTGGGCGTGGGCTTCCCTCCCATCGGGATTATAAATATCCGCTTGAATGGGAATACGCATTAAAGGACGTTCCAAACGGGAAGTTAAATCGCTAGTTATTTCTGACTCAATCCCAACAGGAATATGATGAGTATGAATTACAGGTATCCAATTTGTTGACCGATTTGTTGATTCTTGAGTATTAACTGTTGGCGGTACACTGCCAGTATTTTGCCACAAATAACGTACTACTCTAGCAAATAACCGTAAAGCACCTCTAGTACGCTGAAAATTGGGAATGGAAGCGATTTTTTTAGTTAACAGATTAAATAATTCTGGATGGAAAGGATAACTCTGTTCCATACTTTCTGCGTAACGTGCATCCTTACAACCATCTGGTAAATTAATCCGACTAGCTTTATAAGTTTGTAAATATTCCTTAGCAGCTTGAGCAGCAGCATCCGCATCAATACTACTAAATAAACGCTGTTTAACAATATTATAAATTTCAATATCAGTACTAGGTTTGAGAATACGTTCCTGACGGGCAGAAGCAGAAATCGCCTCACGAATTTCCGTAGTTTCTTCCCCAAAACTATCACTAGAATCAGCCAAAGTATAGACAAAAACTAAATTATTGCAAGCCGCCGCCAAATCCATCAAAGAAAACAAAAAAGCGACAACTTGTTCCGCTAAATTACTATTCCCAACTAACGTCGCCTTCGCCGCTCGCAAATATCGAGCAATTTCATCCAGAATAATTACAGTAGGTTCTCCTGCAACTATCCGTTCCAAGACGACAGTCCCAGGACTAACTCGTTTCTCATCAGAACCCTTCAGTAAACTGTAACCTTCCACACCCCCAATTTGGTAAGCAATCTCCCCCCAAAGTGTGTAAGTAGTAATACCAGAATCCTCGTGGAAAACACCATTAACAGGGTCAAGGTCTTGGCAAGCGATCGCCGCAACTTGAATTGGACGGTCTGGGATTAAATTTAAGTCAACAAAACGGTCTAATCCGGGAATCTCCCGTCCATTTTTAGCGATATGCCACAAAGCAATTTCATCATGGGTTTTACCGCCCCCAAAGCTGGTTTCCAGTCGAATAATCGGGGAACCAACAGCAGCACCCACCAACCGCCCAAAAACCTCAGAAATCAGCGTTTTTAAACCGTCAGTGGCAAAAGTATTGGTAAAAAAAGTAGCTTCTTCTTGATAGACTTGAGGTGCTTTACCTTCCACAACCAATCGCAACTTAGCGGCAAATAAGTCTGAGGATATTTCTCCAGCTAAAATTTCTTCTCTAGGAACGCAGGTTTTGAATACAGAAGAGAGCATATAAATATGTTGATGGCTTGCTGTTGATAATTGACAGTTGACACTCAATAACCAACCGTCAACAACTCATTTATAGCAGTAGCCAAGATAGTTAGGACGTTTTGCTGTTGACTGTTGACTGTTGACTGTTGACAGTTACCTATTCCCTCAGCAAACAATAATGTCCTAACCAATATGTCCATTGCTATAGCATGGCGGCTCAACTTTTGAGCCTTCCGCACATTACCATCAGTCTTTTCCAACACAGCAGTAATTGCACTGTGCCTGCAACGGTGGGGACTCATGTGCTTTTCAATACCCGCCCGTTTAAACTTTTCGGAGAGTGACAGAACAGGGTTATTATAACCGGAAAGTGACAGAACAGGGATAATTTTCTAATATAATTGCGTAGTGCTATATGTCAATCACAGAACTGAATACAATAATTAGACGACTACAAAATGAGCTAGTCTTTGCACAACCATTCATCGATTTTATTGGTGAGCAAGTCCTGCTAACTTGCTACATTTTAGAGCGGACAAAAACACAAGATTTATTACCTGCTAATTTGTGGCAAAGTTTCCGCAGCAATTTAATTAAAAATATCAGAGAGCGTTTGCAAGCGATCGCTACTTTATATCCTCCCCCCCCAGATATCCATTGTCACCATATTAATGCCTATGGTGTGCCAGCTGATTGGATTAGCGCCCCTGACGTTGATTCTAGTCGCATAATTCTTTATCTCCACGGTGGCGCTTATGTATCTGGTTCTCGCAGCACCCATAAAACCCTGTGTTATTTTCTCTCCCAAGCCACCAATTCCCGTATTCTCTTAATCGAATATCGCCTCGCCCCGGAATATATTTTCCCCGCAGCTGTTGATGATGGGTTGACTACTTACCATTGGCTGATTAATGAAGTTAAAGCTAATCCCGCAAAAATAGCGATCGCTGGAGAATCAGCAGGTGCAAGTTTAACAATGGTTACCCTAGCCGCCCTCAAACAAGCAAAAATACCCTTACCTGGGGCGGCGGTTTGTCTTTCCCCTTGGGTGGATCTGGAATGCTTGGGTAGTTCTATGCAAACAAAAGCAGCTGTAGATCCAATTTTAAAACCTTGGATGTTGGAGTTATTTGCCCAAATGTATCTCAATCATACCAACCCGCGTCATCCTCTCGCTTCTCCACTTTATGCTGATTTATCTGGCTTACCACCACTATTAATTCAGGTAGGAAGCTCAGAAATTTTACTAGATGATGCTCGTAGTCTAGCAAAAAGAGCTAAGGAAGAAGATATCGAGGTAGAACTGCAAATTTGGGACAATATGATTCATATGTGGCATTTTTTCGCCACGGATTTATCCGAAGCACGAGAAGCGATCGCTGGAATTGCTAAATTCATTGCCACTAATTGCCCATAATTCCTGATTGGGACTGCCTTATTTAATAAGATTTATCAAAAATTTGAGTAGAAAAAACTGTATTGTGATATTAGAAAATTATCATTGCAGTGTGTCCGATTCGATTTTGCAGATATCCTGGCTAACGGCACAATTTTGATGCCCGAAGAATAAAAGGATACAAGCCCCTGACTTTGGGCAGGGGAGCAGGGAGCAGGGAGCAGGGAGCAGGGGAGATGAGGAAGGCGAGGGAGAGGGGGAAGACAGAGGAGACAAGGGAGAAAAATATCCCCACACTTCCCACACTTCCCACACTTTCCACACTTTCCACACTTCCCACACTCCCCACCCTGCAAGACTTATGGGTAAGGGATAGAACTTTAGAACTTCGGTCAATCCAAAATCCAAAATCCAAAATCCAAAATTTTTATGACGGCCCTCGACAAAAAACTCCTACGTGATTTCCTGCACTGGCGGGGACAAATTATTGCCATTGCTTTAGTAGTAGCTTGTGGAATTGCTAGTTTTGTCTGTATGCAGAGTGCCTATGAATCCCTCAAACTTACCCAAGCAACCTACTACCAACAGTATCGCTTTGCCGAGGTATTTGCTCAGTTAAAACGGGCTCCAGAATCCTTGAGGAATCAAATAGAGGCAATTCCCAGTGTGGCACAGGTACAGACGCGGGTAGTGGCAGATGTCAACTTGGATATTCAAGGCAGGGAAGAACCGGCAATTGGCAGACTTATATCTATTCCCCCGCGACAAATGCCCATGCTTAATGATCTATATCTGCGTCAGGGACGTTACATTCAAGGGGATAAGGCAGATGAGGTATTAGTTAGTGAGGGCTTTGCCAAAGCTAATAACCTGGATTTGGGCAATACTATCGGTGCAGTAATTAATGGACGTTGGCAAAGATTGCGAATTGTGGGTATAACCATGTCTCCGGAGTATGTATATGCCATCCAGGGGACGGGAGATATATTACCTGACAATCAACGGTTTGGAATTATTTGGATGGGAAGGGAGGCTTTGGGCACGGCTTTTAATATGGATGGGGCATTCAACGATGTTACCCTGACCTTAATGCCTAATGCGGTGGATGCAGATGTAATTTTTCGCCTGGATCACCTGTTGACAAGGTATGGTGGTTTGGGTGCATACACCCGCAAAGACCAACTTTCTCATCGCTTTCTCTCCGAAGAAATTACTGGGTTACAAGGAATTGCTACCGTTGCCCCTTCTATCTTCCTGGGAATCGCTGCTTTCTTGTTAAATATGTTACTCTCCCGTTTAATTAGCACCCAACGGGATCAAATTGCTGTGATCAAAGCCTTTGGTTATGGCAATAGAGCGATCGCTTGGCATTATCTGAAGTTTGTATTGATAATTGTATGTGTGGGAGGAAGCCTAGGAATTGGTGTTGGGTTGTGGTTTGGCATGGCTGTAACTGAAAATTACACCAATTTTTTCTCCTTCCCTATCCTCCGCTATCAAGCCGGGATGAATCTAATTTTGGCAGCGATCGCTATTAGTGGAGGGGCAGCAATTATCGGTGCTATTACTGCCGTCCGTAAGGCAGTTTCTTTACCTCCAGCAGAGGCCATGCGTCCCGAACCACCTGCCCAATTTCGCCCTACAATCGTGGAAAGAATGGGCTTACAACAGTTATTTTCCCCCACGGGGCGGATGATTCTGCGTAACTTGGAACGTAAGCCAGTACAAGCATCCCTCTCCACCATCGGCATTGCCTTTGCCGTTGCTATCTTGATCATGGGTCACTATTTTGAGGATGCGATGGAATATATGATTGATGTCCAATTTCGTCATATCCAGCGAGAGGATGTGATGATTACGTTTACCGAACCCCGCCCCGCCAGGGTGCGCTATGAAGTGGAGCATTTGCCCGGTGTACTGAAGACGGAAGTATTCCGTAGTGTCCCAGCTAAGTTACGATTTGAACACCGTACCTATCGCTTGGGCTTAACGGGTATTGAACCGGACGCACAACTCCGTCGTTTATTGGATAGGCAATTACATCCGGTTAACTTACCTCCAGAAGGGGTGATTTTAACCAGGAAACTGGCAGAGACTCTGGGAGTAAAAACAGGGGATACACTGACAGTAGAAGTATTAGAAGGAGCCAGACCAACCCGCACTATCGCTGTGGCTGGGTTATTGGATGAATTAATTGGTGTTTCTGCATATATGGACATCCACGCCCTAAATCGGCTGATGCAGGAAGGAGGGACGGTTTCTGGAGCTTATCTCGCAACCGATTCCCTAGAACTAGAGCGTCTCTATACCCTACTCAAACGCACCCCAGCAGTTACAGGAGTATCCGTCCGGGAAAGTGCCATCGCTCGCTTTCAAGAAACCATTGCTGCTAGTTTCAGTATTTTCACTATAGTATTGGTAATATTTGCTTGTATTATTGCCTTTGGAGTTATTTATAATTCTGCCCGAATTTCCCTTTCCGAAAGGGGGCGAGAGCTAGCAACACTGAGAGTAATTGGGTTTAATCAAGCAGAGGTAGCCTTTATCCTCTTGGGAGAACAAGTAGTATTAACCGGGTTAGCCATTCCCCTAGGGGCTGTAATTGGCTTTGGCTTATGTGCCTTAATGTCCCGAACTTATGATTCTGAGCTTTACCGTTTTCCCCTAGTAATTAGCCAAACATCCTATGGATTTGCCTTTATCTTTATTGCGATCGCTGCCATAATTTCTGGATTAATAGTACATCGTCAACTGGTTCATTTGGATTTAATTGGCGTATTGAAGACAAGGGAGTAATATCATCAGGACTTACGCAAGCAACATTTGTCATTGCGACCGGAACGTAGTGTAGGGAAGCAATCCCAGAGTTTTAGGGGATTACGTCGCTATCGTTCGTCCGTTCCGGACATGCTA
>JAAUYH010156367.1_pt1 | contig 14759 bp, 11 predicted proteins | sample 7278061 | NCBI WGS metagenome assembly JAAUYH01 (sample SAMN14350203, study PRJNA611818) | marine sediment metagenome | isolation source: surface marine sediment (0.6m) | place: French Polynesia: Moorea | collected 2018-08
CTGCGCCTCCAGCAATACTGGGCGGCACGCGGCTGCGTCATCATGCAGCCTTACGACATGGAGATGGGCGCGGGTACGTTCCACCCGGCAACGTTCCTGCGAGCCGTCGGGCCGGAGCCCTGGAGTTCTGCGTACGTGCAGCCCAGCCGCCGGCCTACCGACGGTCGTTATGGCGACAACCCGTTTCGGCTGCAGCACTACTACCAGTACCAGGTCGTGCTGAAGCCGTCGCCCGACGACATCCAGGAGATGTACCTCGATTCACTCAGGGCGATCGGCATCGATCCCACGGTGCACGACATCCGCTTCGTCGAGGACAACTGGGAATCGCCCACGCTCGGCGCCTGGGGACTCGGCTGGGAAGTCTGGCTGAACGGCATGGAGGTTACGCAGTTCACCTACTTCCAGCAGGTCGGCGGCCTGGAGTGCCGGCCCGTAACCGGCGAGATAACCTACGGCCTCGAGCGTCTCGCGATGTACCTGCAGAACGTCGAGAGCATTTTCGACATCGTCTGGACCGATGGCCCGCTTGGCCGCATTTCCTACGGCGATGTCTACCACCAGAACGAAGTCGAGCAGTCGAAGTACAACTTCGAGGAAGCCGACGTGGATGCCCTGTTCAATGCGTTCGACCATGCCGAGCATGAGAGCCAGCGCCTGATCGAGCTGAATCTCGCATTGCCGGCCTATGAACAGATGCTGACGGCGTCGCACGTCTTCAACCTGCTCGACGCCCGCGGCGCCATCTCCGTTACCGAGCGACAGCGGTTCATCCTGCGCGTGCGCACGATGTCGCGATCGATTTGCGAAGCCTACTACGAGAGCCGCGAGGCGCTCGGTTTCCCGATGGTCGAATCGGTGGCCAGCGGGGAGTCGTCCTGATGAGCGCAGATTTCCTGATCGAGGTCGGCACCGAGGAGATGCCGCCGAAGGCCCTGCGCTCGCTGATGGAAGCCTTCGCGGCAAACCTCGGGAGCGCTGTCGACGAAGCGCGGCTCGGTCACGGCGATGTCCATGCCTACGCGAGCCCACGCCGGCTGGCGGTGTTGATCGAGGATCTCGCTGACGCACAGGCGGACCGGACGGTAGTGCAAAAAGGCCCGCCCGTGCACGTCGCATTCGATGACGACGGCAAACCGAAGCCGGCCGCGACCGCGTTTGCGAAAAAGTGCGGTGTCGATGTGGACGCCCTGGGTCGCGACAGAACCGATAAAGGCGAGTGGCTCGTCCATGAATCGGTCGAGAAAGGCGCCAGCGCCGCCTCGCTGCTGCCCGAACTCATCGAGAGGGCGCTCGCGGCCCTGCCGATTCCACGACGCATGCGCTGGGGCGCCAGCGATGCCGAGTTCGTAAGACCCGTGCACTGGATCGTGATGCTTCACGGCACCAGGGTCATCGATGCGCCGGTCATGGGCATTGCTGCCGGCAACCTCTCCCGGGGTCATCGTTTTCATACCGACAAACCGGTGAAGATCGGCAAACCCGCCGACTATCTGCACGCGCTCGAGAGCAAGGGATACGTGATCGCCGACTTCGAACGGCGACGCCACATGGTCCGCGACGGCGTCGACGAGGCCGCGAGGCATGCGGGCGGCCATGTTGTCGACGGTGAGTCGCTGTATGACGAAGTGACCGCTCTCGTCGAATGGCCGGTACCGATGACGGGCAGGTTCGACGAAACGTTTCTGGAGCTGCCGCGCGAAGTCGTCGTGTCGACGCTGACCGGACACCAGCGCTATTTTCCCGTGGCCGACGACGATGGTGAACTGTTGCCGCGGTTCATCACGGTCGCCAACCTCGAGAGCAGCGACCCGGACCAGGTACGCGACGGCAACGAGCGAGTCATCCGGCCGCGACTTGCCGACGCGGCGTTCTTCTGGGACAGCGACCGGCGTACGCCGCTCTCCGCTCGAGATGAAAGCCTGCGCGATGTCGTATACCAGCAAGGCCTCGGCAGCCTTCACGACAAAAGCGTCCGCGTGGCGGCGCTCGCGGGAATGATAGCCGCTGCGCTCGGCCAGGAGGACGCGACGGTCCGAAGGGCTGCCGCGATGGCCAAGTGCGACCTCGTTACCGGCATGGTCGGTGAGTTTCCGGAACTGCAGGGCACGATGGGTCGCTATTACGCACTGTCGGATGGCGAACCCGCGGCCGTAGCTGACGCCATCGGCGAACACTATGCGCCGCGCTTTGCCGGCGATGCGCTGCCCGCTTCCGATGCTGGCCGCATACTCGCCGTTGCAGACAAACTCGACACGCTGGCAGGCGTGTTCTCGCTGGGCAAGAAACCCAGCGGCAATCGAGACCCCTTCGGGCTGCGGCGTGCGGCTCTCGGCGTCGTCAGGATTCTCGTCGAGTGCGAGATCGACCTCGAACTGCGAACGCTGATCAACGAAGCGGTCGCTCTTCAACCCAAAGGCAAACTCGAGGTCAGCGATGTCGCGAGCGACCTGCACACGTTTATCACCGAGCGCCTGCGGCGATACTTTCTCGACAGGGACGCAGAGCTCTCGACGGAAACGTTCGAAGCCGTGCGTGCCCGGGAGCCGGCCTCGCTCGTCGATTTCGAGTTGCGGCTCCACGCCGTACAGGCGTTTCTCGGTCTCGACCAGGCAGCCAGCCTTGCATCGGCCAACAAGCGCATCGCCAATATCCTGCGTCAGGCGAAGGTCGACGATGCCGGCGCTGTAAGACCCAGGGCTCTCGTAGACGACGCCGAGAAGGCGCTGTTCGCCGCGCTGGGCGATGCGCGCGACGACATTCGCCCGTTGCTCGACGAGCGTCGTTACACGGACGCCCTGAAGCGCCTGGCGGCCCTCCGGGAACCCGTCGATACTTTCTTCGACGACGTCATGGTCATGGCGGACGATACCGCTCTGCGCAACAATCGCCTCGCGGTGCTGAGTGAGCTGCGTGCGCTGTTCCTCGACATCGCGGATATCTCGCGGCTGTCCATCGCCTGAGCATGGGCAGCTCGAAGCGGCGAGTGCGGCTGGTTGTGCTTGATCGGGATGGAGTCATCAACCGTGACTCGAAAGACTTCGTTAAGACCACGAACGAGTGGCAACCGCTGCCGGGCAGTATCGAGGCCATCGGCTCCCTGTCGAAAGCGGGATTCACAATAGCCATCGCCAGCAACCAGTCCGGGCTTGCGCGAGAAATGTTCGACCGCAACGCGCTGCGCGCGATGCACCGCAAGCTTCGACGCCTCGTCGCGGCCGAAGGCGGCGCCGTCGACCGCATCGTCGTATGCCCGCATGGCCCCGACGAAGGCTGTTCGTGTCGAAAACCGGCGCCGGGATTGCTGCGTCGCCTCGCCCGGCACTACGGCGTCGAAATGACGAATGTCCCGGTTATCGGGGACTCGTTGCGGGACCTGCAGGCAGCGATCAGGGTCGGCGCGCGGCCGATACTCGTGCTGACCGGCAACGGGCGCAAAACGCGCCGCTCGCTCGAGGGTGACCTGGCCGGCGTCGAGGTATTCGACGACCTCGCAGCCGCCGCCGATGCGCTCATCGCCGGGTAAAGCCGATGGTCTATATCCGGTCGCTGCTCTACAACGTATTCGGGTTCACGACGGTTTGCATAGCCGCCGCCGTCGTGGTGCTGACGTTCTGGGCACCGTTTCGCTTCCATTGGGCGATCACGGTGGGCTGGTGTCGCCTTGCGATGTGGGGTGCGAAGTTCTTTTGCGGTATCCACATCGTGGTCGAAGGGCGCGAGAACCTGCCCGATGTGCCTAGCGTACTCATGATCAAGCACACCTCGACGATGGAAACGCTCTGGCAGGTCACCGCGTTTCCACGCACGACGTGGGTGCTGAAACGAGAGATCACCTGGGCACCCATCGTCGGCTGGGCCATCGGCCTTGCATTGCGGCCGATCGCGATCGACAGGAGCGGCGGCGCCTCCGCCGTGAAACAGGTCATTCGCCAGGGCAAGCAGAAACTGGCGGAGGGCCGCTGGGTAACGATCTTCCCCGAGGGAACGCGAATGGCGCCGGGTCAGACGCGCCGCTACGGTGTCAGCGGCGCAGCGCTGGCTCGCGATGCCGGGGCGCCGATCGTACCGGTCGCCCACAATGCCTGCGATCTCTGGACTCGCCGCTCGTTTGCGAAATACCCCGGCACGGTTCGCTTCTGCATCGGTCCGGCCGTCGACGCGACGACGCAGAATCCCAAGGAAACCAACCTGATCGTGCAGGAGTGGATCGAATCGAAGATGCGTGAGATCAGCGTTGCCTACAAGAACAAATCAAATGGGTCCTCGTCGACAGGCTGACGAGTCGATGCGGGCTACGCATCGTCGGCTCGTGCCACGATGTAGTGGCTGGCACCGCGCTTCGGTTGCCAGATCTCCTCGAAGTCGAATCCCGAATCGCCGATCCACTTGAGGAACTCCCGCTCGCGAAACACGTTGACACGCGGCAGCACCCCAAGCACGCGACCCAGCGGTGCGACCCAGCCAAGCCATGCCGCGCTGTCGCCGATGCACTGAGTGTTTGAGATTAAGAGCCCGCCCGGCTTGAGCATGCGGTGTAGCTGGCGCAGCGTCCGCGGCACGTCGGCAACCAGGTGCAGGATGCTGTGCGCGAGGATCACGTCGTACTGGCCCGGCGTCGCGTCGAGGTCGTCGATGCTCGATACCTCGAATCGCACGTTGTCGACGCCGCTCGCTTTCGCCTTCTCGCGCGCGATGTCTATCATTTTCGCCGAGATGTCCGTGGCCAGAATGTGGCCCGCACTTTGCGCATGGTGGAGCGCAGTCGTGCCCGTGCCGCAGCCGATCTCGAGCACGCGGTCGTCGGGCTCGAGGTAGCTGTCCGTCTTGGCGAGCTTGGTTTCGTAGGCTGCCTGGTCGGGAACGGCCTTGCGCGCGTAGCGCTTGGCGATACGGTCCCAGAAGCGGGCGTCAGTGTGCGGTCTGTTCATGATGAGCGTACTCATGGGTTCAACTCCTGGCCGGCGATACCGGCGTTCGTATTGTGTCCGATTGGGCTGGCATGTTATGCATACGTATACCCAATAGGAATTCCCGATTTTTCGATAACTGGTATGCAAATTTTATGAACTGGCAGGCGCTGGGCTTCGACTGGAACCACGTGCGGGCGTTTCTCGCGACAGCCGAGGAGGGCTCTCTCTCGGCCGCCGCGCGCGCGCTCGGCCTCACGCAACCGACACTGAGCCGGCAGGTGGCCGGCCTCGAGACCGACCTCGGCGTCACGCTGTTCGAGCGCGGGCACCGCTCGATGGACCTCACCGAATCGGGGCTGGAATTGCTCGAGCACGTGCGCGCGATGGGCGACGCCGCCACACGCATGTCGCTCTCGGCCACGGGCCGATCGGAGCTCATCGACGGCTATGTGAGCGTCACCATGACGGACGGCTTCGCGATGCGCCACTTGCCCGCAATCGTCGAACGCGTGCGCGACAAGGCACCGGGCATCGAGCTGGACATCATCCCGGCGAACGAATCGCTGGACCTGATTCGCCGCGAAGCGGATATTGCAATCCGCCACGCGCGACCCGAACACGGCGATCTGATCGCCAAAAAGATTGGCGGTACGACAGCGCATTTTTACGCGGCCCGGCAGTATCTCGACCGCAAGGGCAGGCCCGCGAAACCCGCCGACCTCGCGAATTACGATTTCATTGGCTTCGAAAGCCCGACGCGGCTCCTTGAGCTGTTCAACGGCATCGGCATTCCCGTGACGCGCGATCATTTCAAGGTGTACAGCGCGAGCGGCACGGCGATCCTCGCGCTCATGGAGTGGGGCCTGGGCCTTGGTGTCCTGCCCAAGGACATTGCCGAGACGCGTCCCGTCCTCGAAGAAGTGCTGCCATCCCTGCCGCCCTTCGACGTGCCCGTCTGGCTCATCACGCACCGCGAGCTGCATACGAGCCGGCGCATCCGCCTCGTTTTCGACACCATCGCAGAGTACGTCGGCGGCCTCGCGCACGAGCAGGCCGGCCCGCACAAAAAAGCCTCCGATCCGAAGACCGGAGGCTATTGACCGTGGTCGGGTCCGCTTGTTACCAGATTTTCACCCGCTCTTCGGGTGGCAGGTACAGTTCGTCGGTCTCGGCGACTTCGAACGCTTCGTAGAACTCCGGAACGTTTCGAACCGCTCCGTTCGTCCGGTACATCGCCGGCGAGTGCGGATCCGTGCCGATCTGCAAGCGCAGCGCCTCTTCACGGTACTTGTTGCGCCAGACCTGTCCATAGCCGAGGAACACTCGCTGGATACCGGTGAACCCGTCGAGCACCGGTGGCTCTTCACCCTCAAGGGACATCTCGTAGGCCAGGAGCCCGATGCTGATGCCACCCAGGTCGCCGATGTTCTCGCCCAGCGTGAACTCGCCGTTGACGTTGAGGTCGTCGAACGGTGCGAACGCGTTGTATTGCTCGACGAGCTTGCCCGTTCGTTTCTCGAACTCGTTGCGGTCGTCATCCGTCCACCAGTTGCGCAACACGCCGTCGCCGTCGAAGCGGCTTCCCGAATCGTCGAAGCCGTGCCCGATCTCGTGCCCGATGACGGCACCGATGGCGCCGTAGTTGACGGCGTCGTCGGCCTCGAGGTCGAAAAACGGCGGCTGCAGGATCCCCGCCGGGAACACGATCTCGTTCAGCGTCGGATTGTAGTAGGCGTTGACCGTCTGAGGCGTCATCGCCCATTCGGTCCGGTCGACCGGCCCGCCCTGGCGATCGAGGGCCCGCTGGTGTTCGACGAGCGCGGCACGCTCGAGGTTGCCGTACAGGTCTTTGCTGTCGATCTCGAGTTTGCTGTAGTCCTTCCAGACATCCGGGTAACCGATCTTCGGCGTGAACTTCGACAGCTTGTCGAGTGCCTGCGCCCGGGTCTCTTCGGTCATCCATTCGAGATCCTTGATGCTGACTTCGTAGGCTTTGATCAGGTTGCCGACGAGCTCCATCATGCGCTCCTTGGCCTCGGGCGGGAAGTGTTCCTTGACGTACACTTTGCCGACGACCTCGCCCAGTGTGCCGTTGACGATATTCACGCCCCGGCGCCACAGCGGCCTCTGCTCCTCGGTGCCCGACAGCGCTTTGCCGTAGAACTCGAAGTTCTGCTTGTCGAGGTCCTCGGTCAGCCTGCTCGCGGTCTGATTGAGCGCGCTCCAGGTCAGGTAGGTCTTCCAGGTTTCCAGATCGGTGGACTGGATGATGCTGTCGAGCGCTTTCTGATAGTCGGTCATGATGACGATGACGCTGTCGAGGTCCGGTGCGCCGAGTTCTCCGAAATAGACGTCCCAGTTGAAGTTCGGCATCAGCTCACCCAGATCGCTGACGGCGACCTTGTTGTAGTTGGCCGCCCAGTTGCGCGTGTCTTCCTTCTTCATCTGCTGCTCGGCCATCGCAGTTTCCAGCTGCATGATCGATTGCGCCGCCTGCGCTCCGTCCGGGAGACCCGCAAGAGCAAACATCTTTTCAATGTGTTCGAGGTACTTGTCGCGAAGCGCCTGCGATTTTTCGTCGTCGGTGAAGTAGTACTCCCGGTCCGGCAAACCGAGCCCGCTCTGGAACATGTAGATGCCGTAGTACTCGGGATCCCGCATGTCGGCAAACTGCGCAAGACCGAACGGAGCATCGAGCCCGCGCTTGACGGCGCCGCCGAAGTACACGGCGAGATCTTCGTAGCTCGCGATCGCTGCGATGCGATCGAGTTCCGGCTGCAGTGGCTCCGTGCCGCGCGCATTGCGCGTATCCCAATCCTTGAAGGACTTGTAAAGATCACCGACCTTCTGTTCATCGGTACCTTTCGCGAAATCGCCGGTTGCCGAACGCTCGATGATCGCCTTGACGTTTTCCTGCGCGACGTCGTTGAGCGACGAAAACACACTGAACGACGGCTTGTCGGCGGGCAGCTCCGTTTTCTCGACCCATGCGCCGTTCACGAAGCTGAAGAAGTCGTCGCCGGGTCGCACGGACTTGTCCATGTTCTCCAGCACGATCCCCGAACGCAGTTGTTGCCGTTCCTCGGTGACTGCTTCCTCGGCGGGCTTCTGGCCGCACGCAGCCACGAACGTCAGCGCAATAGCGCCAATCAGTACTCTTTTCATTGCTACTCCCTGTTATAGCGTTGCGCCGGGAGCATCTCCCAGCGACTTCAGTTCTTCTGCCTGGCCATCGTTGACCGGGTATATCTTGTCGATGCGACAGCCGCGAATCGTGTCGAACCGCGCACGGATGACGTTTGCTTCGCGACGGTAGTCCGGTTTGACGAAGAATTGGTCATTCAGCTCGCCGCAACGGCGGTCGAATTTCACGAGGTACTGCTGACGCCGGGTCTTCATGAGCACGTAGTGCTCGTTGAGGTACTCGTAATGCAGGTCCGTCCGGTAGCGAATCTCTTTGGTTTCTTCGAGCTCGCCAACCGCTATGAAGTCCTCGAAGGCCTCCAGAACGGGGTCTGGCTCGGGCTCGATCGCGCACGCGGCAAGCATCAGTAGCGCTGCTGCTGCGAGGGTGTTTTTGACGACCATCATTCTGTGCGGAGGTTTAATTGTCTGGCCCCTTTGACCCCGGATTTCTGATTAAGTTTTAGCCAGCCGCTCATTGTTGTACAGGTTCTCTATGAAAGCGACGGCCTTCGGGTAGTCTTCGATCCAGCGTTCGATATCCCGACGCATGCCGTCGGGAGCCGAGTCCCTGTCGATACGCTCGTTGTCTGCCTTGCCGCCACCGTAGCCGACCGGTTGCAGCCAGGGACCGCTCAGCGCGGCAAAGGCGATGTCCGTGTAGTTGATCGAGTCTCCGCCGAGGATCGATCGGCGGCCATCAGCCAGCCGCATGTCGATATCCTCGAGGAGCACCTCGATGCGTTCCACCGACTTCTCGTAGTGCGGCTGGCTTACGCGAAACGACTTGCGGATGAGTAAAGTCAACAGCGGGTAACACACCCTGGCGAACAGGCGTTGCCAGCCTGGCGTTGCCGGGTCGTCTGCGCCCCAGGCCTTGAGCAACAATTCGCGGTTTGCCGGCAGGTGATAGTAGATCCAGACCTGCTGGCTGCGACCGTATCGGTCGAGGTCTGTCTCGAGCGCGAGTCGTTCCGGCGTTGGCTCGAGAAACGCCGCGCGATCGTCTTCAGTGCCGTAGCGTCCCCACAGGTAACGCAGAATTTCCGGGGAGTTTCCGATCGACGATTCGACCGCGCCCGTGCGAAACCGCAGGCGGGGCACCGTTCGTCCGGTCAGCCACACGAGTACCGTGCCGACTGCCTTCGACTCGGTGTAATCGAGTTCGAGACGATCCATGCACCAGCGGACTTTCTCGGCGAAGTGACTGACGCCGATCGTGTCCAGCACGAGCGCCGGCGCTCGCTCCGGCACGACCAGGCCGCTGATCGAGATCGCCCATCGCCATACGAGCATGAGCACCACGAGCGCGATGCTGCCGGCAACGGAAATGCCGAACGCTGCAACGATGATGGGCAGCAGCAGAAGGAACACGCCGTGAACGAACAAGCGCCGTCGAGTCATTGTGGGGGACCGTCAGATATCGAGGTTGGCGACGGTCAGCGCGTTTCTCTCGATGAACTCGCGACGCGGCTCGACCTGGTCACCCATGAGGGTCGTGAAGATTTCGTCGGCCTTGACGGCGTCCTCGATCTTGACCTGCATCAGGCGCCGCGTATCCGGATTGACGGTGGTATCCCAGAGTTGCTCCGGGTTCATCTCGCCAAGACCCTTGTAGCGCTGGATCGACTGGCCGCGCCGGGCTTCGCTCATCAGCCACTCGACGGCATCGGCAAATTTGTCGATGGCCTGCTGGCGCTCACCGCGCTTGACGAAAGCGCCCTCGCCCACCAGGTCGTCGAGCTTGCTGGCAAGGTCCATGATCAGCCGGTATTCGTTGGTATCGAAAATCTCGCGCGGCAGGTACCGCGTTGCTCCGACGCCGTGTTGAACCCGCGTGATCGCGATACGAACGCCCTCTCCGTCCTCGTCGCCACGCTCGAGCACGGCTGAGTAGCTGCCGCCATTGCCATTGCTCGCGCGATCGCCGCTCGCCTTCGGCAGCCTCGCCGAGAGCTCGGTCGTCCAGTTGTCGAGTGCATCGAGGTCTTCTGCAATCTCCGGCGTCACCTCGGGCAGATCCGCAACGACACGCAGGACTGTCTCGTCGTAACGCCCGCCAAGGCGCGCGAAGATCTTCTCTACGGCGATGAACTCTGTCGCGAGCGTTTCGAGCCCGACGCCGGTCAGCGGGGGTGCCTCGGCGTTGACGTGCAGCGCCGCTTTGTCGAGGGCCGCGTTCAGAAGGTAATTGTCGAGCTCGTTGTCGTCCTTGACGTAGACCTCCTGCTTGCCGCGCTTGATCTTGTAGAGCGGCGGTTGCGCGATGTAGACGTGGCCACGCTCGATCAGCTCCGGCATCTGCCGGTAAAAGAACGTGAGCAGCAGCGTCCGAATGTGGGAGCCGTCGACGTCCGCGTCGGTCATGATGATGATGCGATGATAGCGAAGCTTGTCCGGATCGAAATCCTCGCGGCCGATGCCGGTCCCCAGCGCCGTGATCAGCGTGCCGACTTCGGCAGACGACAGCATCTTGTCGAAGCGCGCCTTCTCGACGTTAAGAATCTTGCCCTTGAGCGGCAGTATTGCCTGCGTGCGGCGATCCCGGCCCTGCTTGGCAGAACCGCCGGCGGAGTCGCCCTCGACGAGGAACAGCTCGGAAAGCGCCGGGTCCTTCTCCTGGCAGTCTGCGAGCTTGCCCGGCAGGCCGGCGACGTCGAGCGCGCCCTTGCGCCGCGTCATCTCGCGGGCCTTGCGTGCCGCTTCGCGGGCACGCGCGGCCTCGATGATCTTGCCGACTATGGCCTTGGCTTCGACGGGGTTCTCGAGCAGGTACTCCTCGAGGCGCCCTGCCATCGCCTGTTCGACGATGCCTTTAATTTCAGATGAAACTAATTTGTCTTTGGTCTGTGACGAAAACTTGGGATCCGGCACCTTGACCGACAGGACCGCCGTCAGGCCCTCTCGAGCGTCATCGCCGGACGGCGTGAACTTGTCTTTCTTGCTGCTCAGCTCGCGCTCGATGTAGCTGTTGAGCGTCCTGGTCAGTGCCGAGCGAAAACCCGCCAGGTGCGTGCCGCCATCGCGCTGCGGGATGTTGTTGGTGTAGCAGAACATATTTTCCTGGTAGCCATCGTTCCACTGCAGCGCAGCCTCGACGCCGACACCGTCCTTGTCGGTCGAGAAGTGAAACACCGTGCCGTGTATCGGCGTCTTGTTGCGGTTGAGGTGCTCGACAAAGGCCCTGATACCGCCCTCGTACTCGAACACGTCTTCGCGCTCGTCCCGCTCGTCGACCAGCCGGATCCGGACGCCGGAGTTCAGAAACGACAGCTCGCGCAGGCGACGGGCGAGGATGTCGTAATGAAATTCGATATTGGTGAAGGTCTGGCTGCTGGGCTTGAAGCGGATGGTCGTTCCGGAGCGGTCCGTGTCCCCCACGATGGCGAGCGGCGCCTTCGGCTCGCCGTGCTCATATTCCTGCTGGTGAGTCTTGCCTTCGCGGTGAATCGTCAAGACCAGGTGCTCGGACAGCGCATTGACTACCGAGACGCCGACGCCGTGCAGGCCGCCGGACACCTTGTAGGAGTTGTCGTCGAATTTGCCGCCGGCGTGCAGCACGGTCATGATCACTTCAGCCGCCGAGCGGCCCTCTTCCGGATGCAGATCCACCGGAATACCGCGGCCATCGTCGGTGATCGTGACCGACTCGTCGGCGTGGATGGTGACCGTGATCGTGTCGCAGTAGCCCGCCAGGGCCTCGTCGATCGAGTTGTCGACGACCTCGAAAACCATGTGGTGCAGACCGGTGCCATCATCGGTGTCGCCGATGTACATTCCCGGCCGTTTACGCACGGCCTCGAGGCCCTTTAAGACCTTGATATTACTGGAAGTATATTCTGTCTCGTCCGTCATTCGGTGTTCCTGCGGGGCAACCGGCGCATTGTACCAAAACGGGGCTCTCGAGAGGACCCCATAGGGCTTTTGATTCGGCGCCCGCGGTCCGGTAATTCTTCACCGGAATGGCTCGCTGACGCTGCGCTTTATTTCCGGTGAAGAACTCCCCGCCCACGGGCGCGCTTTCGGCGTCATCCCAAATCCTGTCGCGGTCTCACGACCGCTCCTACCGGCACGTCGCTGGCGCCGATTGCGGGGGATTCGGTTACCCGGTCCCCCCGACGGTCAGCTCGTCGATCTTGAGCGTCGGCTGGCCGACGCCGACGGGCACGGACTGTCCTTCTTTGCCGCAGGTACCGACACCCGTGTCCAGTTTGAGATCATTGCCGACCATCGAGATCTTCGTCAGCGCTTCGGGACCGTCACCAATGAGCATGGCTCCTTTGACCGGCGCGGTGAGCTTGCCTTTTTCGATCAGGTAAGCCTCGCTTGCCGAGAAAACGAACTTGCCGGACGTGATGTCCACCTGGCCACCGCCGAAATTCGGCGCGTAAATGCCGTTGTCGACCGAAGCGATGATATCGGCCGGGTCGTGCGGACCCGCGAGCATGTACGTATTGGTCATGCGGGGCATCGGCATGTGCGCGAAGGACTCGCGCCTGCCATTGCCTGTTGGTGCGACGCCCATCAGGCGTGCATTGAGCTTGTCCTGCATATAGCCGCGCAGGATGCCGTCTTCGACCAGCACATTGTACTGCCCGGGCGTTCCTTCATCGTCGACCGCGAGCGAGCCGCGGCGGTTTGGCAAAGTACCATCGTCGACGATCGTGCACAGTTCCGACGCGACCTGCTGCCCGACCTTGCCCGTGAATGCCGACGTGCCCTTGCGATTGAAATCGCCCTCCAGGCCGTGTCCGACGGCTTCGTGCAGCAATATGCCGGGCCAGCCCGGGCCAAGCACGACGGGCATCAGCCCCGCGGGCGCGGGCCGGGCGTCGAGTTGCACGACAGCCTGGCGGACCGCCTCACGCGCAAACTCCATCGGGATATCGCTGTCGAGGAAATAGTTTAGGTCGCCGCGCGCGCCGCCGCCCGCATAGCCCTGCTCCCTGCGACCGTTCTCTTCGAGTATGACGCTGACGTTCAGTCGTACCAGCGGGCGCACGTCGGCGGCCAGCGTGCCGTCGGATGCGGCGACGAGCATCAGCTCCTGACTGCTGGCCATGCTGATGATCACCTGCTCCACGCGCGTGTCCAGGTCCCGGGCGGCAGCATCCAGGCTCGCCAGCAATGCCGTCTTTTGCGTATCGTCGATGCTCTTGGTCGGGTCGATCGGCGGATACAGCGCGGTCGTGTCGCGACGTTGCCAGGCTTGCACAGCCTTGTCCTGTCCCTGCCGCGCGATGGCGCGAGCCGCGCCCGCGGCGTTTTGGAGCGCGGGCAATACGAGTTCGTCGGAATAGGCAAAGCCGGTCTTTTCGCCGGTCGTGGCGCGGACACCGACCCCCTGCTCGTGGCTGAAGCTGCCTTCGCGAATGATGCCGTCTTCGAGCGACCAGCTTTCCTGGCGGCTGACCTGGAAGTACAGGTCGGCGTAGTCCACACCGCCCGACATCATGCTGCCCAGGGTCTCGGTCAACTCACGCTCGTGCAGCCCTGCGGGCTGCAACATCTGTGACATGACGGAATCGATCGGGTTGTCTTTGCTCACGCTATTTCCATAGTCAGTTACAGGCGACGATTTGCCAATGCAGGAAATTCGTCGCGCAATTTTTTCTGCCGAGCGATGTCGATGTCGGCCGCAACGAACCCGGTTCCCTCGGCCTGCTCGGCAAGCACCTGTCCCCAGGGATCAACGATCAGCGAATGACCGTAGGTCGCACGCTCGTCCGGATGCGTGCCGCTCTGGCCGGCTGCAATCACGTAAGCCAGATTCTCGACGGCTCGCGCTCGCAACAGAATATGCCAATGCGCCCTGCCCGTAGTCTCCGTAAAAGCCGATGGCACGGTAAACAACGTCGCGCCCGCGTCCACGAGCAGCCTGAACAGCTCGGGGAAGCGCAGATCGTAACAAATCGTCAAGCCGACCTTGCCGGCGGGCGTTTCGACGCAGACCGGCTCGTCGGCCGGGTACATCGATTCCGACTCGCGGTAGGACTCGTTGCTGTCCGGAAGGTCGATGTCGAACAGGTGGATCTTGCGGTAGATGCAGAGCGTTTCGCCCCTGTCGTCGATGACCAGGCAGGCGCCGTAGACGCGATCGGGCTCGGGTGATTCCAATGGCATGCTGCCCGCCACAATCCAGAGTCCGTGTCGTGTTGCGGCATCGGCCAGGAATGACTGGATCGGGCCATCGCCGGGCTGTTCGGCGTGATTCACCTTGTCACGTCCACGCCTCGGCATCAGCGCGAAGTTCTCGGGCAACACCGCCAGTTTGCAGCCGTCTGCCGCTGCCGCGCCGAGCAATTGGCCAGCTGCAGCGAGGTTCTCCGCCACATCGGCGCCGCTGTTCATTTGGATAGCTGCTACGCGCATCGCGCCATTCTACCCGCTGTCGGCAAGACAACCAGCCAGCTGCCCGCCGCGAGCAAAACCCTCCGCATCCGTCGATTCGATCAGCGGGTCATCCCAGGCGCCGTCGATCGAGTAGAAGACCTGGCCGACTTCCTGCAGCGGTTTTTTGAAGATCTGCGAGAAGATCAGGACGGCGGCGGCCGCTTGCGGACCCGCCACCACCGCAGTGACGACGGGAAGCGTGTTGCCAAAGTTGGCGCTGACAACGGCGGTCTGCTCGTAATCGCGATCGGCGAGACCCGTGCGGCCCAC
>JAAUYH010011357.1_pt1 | contig 14758 bp, 13 predicted proteins | sample 7278061 | NCBI WGS metagenome assembly JAAUYH01 (sample SAMN14350203, study PRJNA611818) | marine sediment metagenome | isolation source: surface marine sediment (0.6m) | place: French Polynesia: Moorea | collected 2018-08
ATGATGCTCGAACAGGGTGGCGCCGACGGTCTGGTCACAGGTCTCACCCATACCTATCCCGAGACGCTGCGACCGGCACTACAGATTCTCGGCCTGCAACCGGGGGTTAAGGCAGCGACCAGTATGTACATGATGATGAAGCAAGATCATCTGCGCTTCTTCGCCGATCCTACCATTATCATCGAGCCCGATGCTGAGACCCTGGCCGATATCGCGATTCAAGTCTCCGACGCGGTAACCTCGATGGGTATCACGCCTCGCGTTGCCATGATCTCGTTTTCCAATTTTGGCTCGGTTGAGCATGCAACCGTCACAAAAATACAGGCGGCTTTGGCCCTAGTACGAGACGCGAGACCCAATCTGGAAATCGACGGCGAAATGCAGGTGGACTATGCCGTGGACAAACAGAAATTGGACGAACAATTTCCCTTTGCCAGCCTCGCCGATGAAGCCAACGTCCTCATCTTCCCCAATCTCATGGCGGCCAACGCGGCCTATCGCGTGCTAAAAACCATGGGCGGCGCCCATGCAATTGGCCCCATCCTTCTCGGACTCGCCAAACCGGTCGCTCTCTTGCAAAATGAATCTACCGTCGACGATATTGTCACCATGACTGCCTACACCGCCCTCACTGCACAAGAGCGCCGTTCACAATCCGGCAACGAGTAGCCGACGCGCGTCCGAGCAAAGCCTATGACTACCCCCCTCACAGCATCGCCGCCCTCGTATACTGCTAAGGACTCGGGCTATCAGCCTCGCATACAGGCTAGTTTTGCCAAACAACGGCTCATGCGCACCATCGGTGCGCGCTTGGTCGAGGTCAAACCTGGCGCGATCGATATCGCATTAGATTTTCGCCCTGATCTGACGCAGCAACACGGGTATTTACATGCAGGTGTGATTACGAGTGTACTTGATTCCGCATGTGGTTATGCCGCCCTGACATTGCTACCTGCTGATCAGGAAGTACTCAGCGTCGAATTCAAAGTCAACCTTCTCGCCCCAGGTGTAGGAACGCGATTTCTCGCCCGCGCCCATGTTACGAAGCCCGGCCGCACTCTCAGCACCACGGTGGGGGACCTTTTCGCTTGGCGTGGTCAGGACCCCGATGAGAGCCCACGCGTGGTCGCCAACATATTCGCCACCATGATTAGCAAATCTACCTGAGTTGTGGCGCCGGTCCTCATTGGCCGATTTGAATCGCCCCAAATCGATACGCTTCGTTCGCGCGTCATTCGCTGCGTTCGCCTCATCCATCCGTGGTATCGACGGGCCACGCTGCAAAACGCTCTCGAGCGCTACCGTCGGCTAGCACGCGCCTGGCCATGGCTGCGCCTTCAGACAAATCGCCGACCCGCCCCAGATGGCGCAACACCGCGGCTGCGCCCACGGTCAAGAAATCCGCAGTCATCCCCTGCGCACCTGCCAGCGCAGCCAGACCAGCATCGGCTGCACTTCGAGCCCAGAATTCAACCAGCGACGCCGACGGTGGACCACTCGCGCCCGACGGAATCTCCCCTCGCGCCATGTCTTCTGGTGTTGCGGGAAGGCTTGGAGCCCGCAGCTCTCCCACCTGCCCCAATGCCCCCGGGGCATCAATGATAATGTCCTGGAGCTCGTCACCGGCAAACCAGCTCACGCCCCGCGCACGGCCGCTAATCGAGGTGAGTGCGCCAGCTTCGACCCCCCGCACTGCCAACATCGAATCGTAGGCAAACTCGCGCGCTAGATCGCGCAAAATCTCGTGATACGCGCGATGAGCATATCCGACCCATAGGTGCTGCTTTCCCCCTGAAGCGACTCGGACGGGGGCAACCATTTTTTCTAGCAGAGATAAACACGGCCGTTTGACGATGCTCGAACGCAAGCGGGCCAAGGCATCCAGCGCGGGGCAGAATTGCGCCATATCAATATATGCCCAGCCAAAACGCTCCACAGCCGCCGCAGCATCAGTCGCACTCACATCTACGCGCAAGCCAGCCGCTCGCAAAATCCGATGGGGTGTCAGCCCCCACTTGGGCCCGGCTTCGCGAGTTCCATGGATTGTGCACGGAACCCCGCATGCGGCCAACACTGCCGGAACAAATGCCACCGCGGGCAAATGACGCACGTACCCATTGTATGGGTCAGCAATATCGACCAACTCGTCGACTGCGGCCTCAGCTACCGAAGCGCGGGCGCGCAGCGCGTCGAGCACGCCCGCCAGCTCTTGGTGGCTCTCGCGTTTCATACGCAGGGCGATCAAAAATACCGCGGCTTGGGCCTCGTCGACACTGCCGTCCAGCACCAACTCCATACCGTCGCGGGCCTCGTCGCGATCGAGATCCTTACTGAGCTCAGGGCCGGTGGCGATGCGGCCAAGGTAGCGACTCATGCGCTGCCGAGGGCCGGGTTGGGGGCGAAAATCTTGTGCGTTCATGACAGATTCCACAATATCAACTCCCTATACCAGAGTGAGGCCCAATCGCAAGTCAATCTCCGGGGTAGACATGCGTCAAAATAGCGTCACCCCGAGACCGAACTCTTGCACCAACTCCTCATCGTCAGTCAACCGTTGCGCAATCTGATATCTGAACGATACCGGCAACACCCACAACGATAGGTTGAGCGACAGCGCTCCGCCAGCGGCCATATGCAGACGGTCGTCGAAATTTTCAAAGCGCATGTTCCCCGGGTTATCGCTGGCATCCAAGGCTGCCGCTGCAAAGAGCTCGACGTCGATTTGTCGAAGGAACAGCGCCGGAAGAACCCAAAGTGTTGAGGCAAAGCCGCGATCGATAATCAAGGGATAGCGATAGCCCACGTCGGCGATTGCTACCCGATCCACACCTATTTCATAATTTTCGAACCCGCGCAGATACTCGACAAAGCGCAGATTTGGTGGCAACACAACGTCGGTATTGATGTTGACATCATCTTCGGGAAAACGCCCAAGCGATGCAAAGGTACTCACACCGCCGAGCTGAAGAAAATTACTGCCAGCCGCAACTCCGCCGAGGTCACGACCGCGGACTGACAGACCCAGCGTGTGGCGCCGCGACAGCGGCAACGGCACAGTAACAGACACGCTGCCGCGCACATCGACAATGCTCTCATCGAGCGTGCCGAGAGCCTCGGGATACAGGCCCACATCGATGGTGCTAGCCAAACCGCGCCTCAGCCCACTGTAGGGCGTACTTTCGCCGGCCGCATAGCTCAAGCTGAGCACTGATCCGCCCAGCCGACGTTCACGCAGATCTTCGTTTAGGGAATCAGGTCTCGTGTCCTCGGTGATAACGCCCGACAAAGCCACGCCAATGCTGCCATACAACGAGCGTCCCAGCGAAATCGAGGCATTGCGTTCGCGGCGTTCCTCAAGCTGCTCAAGTTCGCTCATGTCGTCGCGCACATAGAGTGTATTTTGCTCCCAGGACAGCTGTGACGCATTCAGCGACAGAGCCAGCGGGGCCAATTTCATATTGACGTAGGAAACACTGCCACTCACCAGCTGCGACGAAAGCCCGTAGTAGCCGGCCAACGCCCAGCTATGAAAGCCAAGACGATCACCACCCGACAGCCCCATGCCCACCAAGCTATCACCATCAAACGCCTGAAATAACACAGTATGGGCGGAAGGCCGAAACAGGCTATCGAATTGGCTGTAGGCGGTATCAGAGACAATCTCTACCTCAGCTGTGACTGGCTCGGGTATGTCGGTAACAGCGATGATGTCGTCGTCACCGCCTGTTTCCACAGCCCCCGCATCGACACTCGCCACCCGTGCGCTCGCTGTCTGCGGTGCAGTGAGTGCCACTTCGTCGAGCGTCCATGCCCAACCCTCACGATTGAGGAACCGAACCGAGTAGCCGGCAGCACGAGGAGCGAATGCCAAATACGGTACATCACTGAGGCGGGTACGCAACGAGCCATCGCCCTTGCCATACGCGCCTGTCGCCGCGCTCGAAAGCGTCGATATATCGTGGACATACACCTGATGCCGGCCCTGGTACTCGGCGACGTAGAGCAGGTGATCGCCGTCGATAAATGAGCCGTCATAGGCTGCACTGGCCACCAACGCGCGCGAATCGGCAACAATATCACCAGTACCGGCACCGTTCACTGAATACAATGCGATTTCGAACCCTCTCTTGGGCGAAAACTCACTGACGACAAGGCGCTCGCCCGCGGGCCCGAGCCGGGGCTTGAGCAAATAGACCTGCGGCAAGGCGCTGAGAACCCGCCGAATGTGTCCACTGGCTAATTCTAGCGCGGCCACATGCATCCGGTCACCGTCGGGCTGAGAGAAATAATACCTCCGTCCGTCAGGCGAAATGCTACCCCCAATACCGTCTATATCGGCGTGAGCCAGACGCAGACGACCGCTCGCCACATCGTATGCCATCAGACGAGAGCGATAAAATGTCGCCCCTTCGTCGATGGTAGTAAAGTAGAGCGTATTGCCATCGGCGGTAAACGACATCCCCGAGACGATTTCCGGCTGGATGCCCTGGAGCTGTCGCGGCGGCATAACGTCGACCAACGAATGCGTGCGCCACAGTGTGCCGTCAGCGCGGTAGATGCGCAGCACAGTTGGCTGATCATTGGCCCGTGCGATGAGGGCCTCAGTGCCATTGGCGGCGCGGGCATAGCGGGCATTGAGACCCACCGAACGCAGTTGTCGCTGATTGTCCGGACGTTTCCGCGGCGGAAAACGCTCGTCGGTCCAATCGGAAAACTCGTCGATCAGGGTCGACAACGTGCGGCCGTACACCGAGCGGAATCGCAGACTCACGCCAAAGGGAAATAGCCAAGATCGCCCCTGCATGCCGATGAGGCGCCACAGGGCGTCCTCACCATACCGCTCGACCAAGAACTCGATAAAAAAGCTGCCCACATGATAGTGATTGCCCCATTGAGATGAACGCTTGAAAATGCTGAGATCTCCACCACCGACCCCGCGTCCAGCCACACCGGCGTGAAACATACCGCGCCACGCCGGCCACGCCATGCGCCCAGTACGGGGCTGCAGACGACTCTCGTAGTACGTGGCCAACCCTTCGATAAACCAACCGTCGAAACCCACTTGGGGCGTAATCACATTGCCGAAAAGTAAATTGACCCAACGCCACAGCCCTTCGGTTTGCCCTAGCTGCACGTAATGGACAATCTCGTGACAGCCCACATACGAAGGATCCGCCGGCAGACCCAATTCGGTCGAAAAGTCGAACGTGTTATGGGTTGGAATGACGGTATGCAGTTCGGTGCCGGCGTTGGTCGGGCTGACATAAGCATTGTTGAACGCAAAATCGGGCTGAATCACCACCATCTTGCCCTGGGCCTGGGGATTGCGGATCTCTGCTGCCTTATGCAGCTCTCGATAACAACCCTCCAGTCGCTCGGCCACCCGCACAGCTTGTTCCCGGCGCCCCTCGCGATAATACATGATCGTGTGCCGAGTCTCGAGCCGGCGCATCGGCGCATCGGCCAGCGAAGCTGCGATATTGGGCCCATAGCGCTGTGACGCACCTATGCAGCCCGGCAGACATAACACTAGGAGAGACGTCCACATCACACGCCAGATCAAAGACCAGGCACCATCGATCTTTACGGTCATGGCGGCGCATTATGGTCCGTCCCCTGAGCCAAATGCGCAAGGAGGAAGACCTGCTTGTCATCGAGCAGCACTTTTCGCACCGCGGTGCCCTGCCGGAACGTAAGCCCAAATGTAGACAATGCATACCCAAGTTTCGCCCTTGGCACAGCCTCGTTTACAATGGCACTTGGCTCTGCTTGTCCCTCACAGGTGCTGAGCTATTCGCTTTTCCCTGAGGATCACTTTCTCGGTCCACCCCATGTCTGATTATTCGCCAGACTCGAAAAACCCCGTGCTGCGCGCCGTCGGTCTACATCGCCGAGAGCTCCGCGCGTGGGCCATGTACGACTGGGCAAACTCCGCCTTCGCCACCACCATCATGGCGGCGGTCATGCCAATCTATTACGCCAAGGTAGCAGCAGCGCCGCTCGAAGGACCTCTGCGCGTCGCCTATTGGGGCTACACCCAAACCGTAGCCTTGGTCATTATCGCCCTCACCGCACCTGTACTCGGCGCGATGGCCGACTACCTCGGGGCAAAGAAGCGCTTTCTCGCTAGCTTTGTCGTCCTCGGCGCGCTGGGCACCGCCGCCCTGTACTTCGTTGAAAGCGGCGACTACCTCTTCGCCTCGGCATGCTTCATTATTGGCAATATCGGTTTTGCTTCCGGCAACATCTTTTACGAAGCGCTCCTGCCCCATGTTGCCCGACCCGACGAACTCGATCGCGTATCGACGGCCGGTTATGCCATTGGCTACCTCGGAGGCGGCCTGCTCTTGGCCCTCAACCTGGCCTGGATCCAGATGCCCGAGACCTTTGGCTTTGCCGATAGTGGCCAGGCGAGTCGAGCGTCGTTTCTCAGTGTGGCCGTGTGGTGGGTTGTGTTTTCCCTACCGCTCCTGCGCCGGGTATCAGAACCAACGCCCCCGGACCAAACGGACCGCACAACGCTTGTAAACCCCATCACCGCCAGCATCACCCGCCTGCGCCAAACCTTTGCCGAAGTCCGTAAGCATCGCGATGCCTTTACCTTTCTCATTGCCTTTTGGCTCTACAACGACGGCATCGTTACCATCATCAAGATGGCCACGATTTACGGCCAGGAACTCGGACTGGGCCAGGGTCATCTCATCGGTGCCCTCGTGCTCACGCAATTTCTCGGCATCCCGTTTACGTTTCTCTTTGGACTCCTGGCCGGCCGTATCTCGGCCAAACGCGGCATTTACCTCTCCATCTGCATCTACACTGCCATTTCTATCCTCGGTTACTTCATGGCGGAAGCCTGGCATTTTTGGGCTCTCGCCGTCGGCGTCGCCATGGTGCAAGGTGGCAGTCAGGCCCTCAGCCGATCGATCTTCGGCAGCATGGTGCCGCGGGAGCGGGCGGCAGAGTTTTTTGGCTTCTACAGCATCAGCGGGAAATTCGGCAATATTTTGGGACCGTTCGTCTTTGCCGTCGTGAGCCACGCGATGGGAGATAGCCGGCTGGGCATCTTGTCATTGATCTTCTTTTTTGTCGCGGGCGGACTCATGCTCACCCGTGTGGACATCGCACGCGGACAACGAGCCCTATGACCACGATTGCCCAAAGCGCCCACGCGGCTGCAAGTCCCATCTTCTATGCCCATCGCGGGGCCGCTGCCGAGCAGCCGGAAAATACCCTGCCGTCGTTCGCCCGAGCCCTTGAACTCGGTGCCCACGCTCTCGAAACCGATGTCCATATGAGTGCCGACGGCCATATCATCGTGTCCCACGATCCGAGCGGCGACCGCATGACGGGCACACCTCTCGTCTTTCGCCGGGCGCGTCTCGATGAGATCCGCCAACTCGATGCCGGCTATGGCTTTATCGATGCCGACGGCGGGCGACCGTTCGCCGGTCGGGGCTATCAGATTCCCACACTCGCCGAGGTCTTGCGCCAATTTCCCAATGTGACCCTCAACGTCGATATCAAGCAGCCATGGCCACCCATGGTGAGACAGATTATCGAACTGATACGCAGTCTAGACGCCGTCGATCGCGTGCTTCTGGCCAGTTTCCACCTGCGCACCATCGCCGCCGTGCGCGCTTTTGGCTATCGCGGGGCCACGGCACTATCCCAACCCGAGGTAGCCGCGCTGCTCTTGGCACCGCGACGCAGCTTTCGCCATCTCCCTCTCACTGGCACCCGACTGCAAATTCCGCCACGGGTCGGTGTTCTGCCCTTAGCCCGGCGCGGGTTTATTGAAAAATGCCACCGGCTCGGCCTGCGTGTAGACTTCTGGACCATCAACGATGCGATTGAGGCTCACAAACTACTCGATCTCGGTGCCGACGGCATTATGACCGACGATCCCCGCACCATTGCCCCAGTCTTTGCCAATCGCGGTGGCAGCAATGGGCGAGAAAAAAAGTAATTTCCTGTATTGCCGACCACATAGACAACACGCCGACAGGCAGAATACTCGTTGTTGGGAATTTTTCTGGCGACTTTCGATCACACACACTTTCGACCCTGAGGGAGGGAGGACGCGCATGCTGCTCAAGCAACCGGTACTGATAGCAGAAGACGAGGACTTCATCGTCGAACTAGTCAAGACAGCGCTCAAAGGCACCGATACTGTCTGCATACGTGCACGAAACGGACTCGAAGCCATCCATCTGCTGCGCCTCTATGCACCTTTGCTGCTGGTGCTCGACGTCATGATGCCGCAAATGGACGGCATGCAGGCCGCCAAGCAGATACGTGAAGACCCGCTGCTCACCAAGACCCCCATTCTCATGCTCACAGCCCTGAGCGCAGTGGACAATAAGGTCCAGGGTCTCGATGCAGGAGCCGACGCCTACATTCCCAAACCCTTTGACATGCGCGAGTTCGTGGCCCAAGTGCGCGCACTCTTGCGGGGCAATCGCGAAGAGAGTATGCGCATGCGCAACCCCATCACCGATTTGCCGGCAGTGGCTTCAGTCCAGCAATATCTCAGCACGGCCTTGGAGAACCGCGAATCCATTGGCATCGCCCATTTCTCCATCCGCGACTTTTACCCATTGGCCGAGCAAATCGGCTTTGAACCCGCGGGGAACATCATCAGAAAAATGGCCGACCTGCTGCAAGACCGACTGCGCACCCACATGCAGTATACGGCCTTTCTCGGCCATGTAGGTGGTGGTGACTTCATCATTGGCATGCCCAGCGAGGGCATCGAGCCCCTGGTCCGCGATGTGGTACGCAGCTTTGATGAGGAGCACACAGCCTGGACCGAGCACGCTCTGCCAGCGCCCTACCATATCCTGGGTGGGGTCGCATTTACCGACGGGTTAATCGCCGGTCAGGAAAACCAGCTCGCCGAACGCGTGGCCGCCGCCATGGAGACCGCGGCCGAGCGCAGCGGATCACGCCATGTAGTCTGGCGAACGCGTGCCTAACCAGAACATCCTATCTTGAGATAAGAGGTAGAGAGATGGACGAACGCATCAAGCAGCAGTGGCAAGCGCTCAAGCAATTGCGCGACCAAATCCGGGTCAAATTGCATCTCGCCAACCAGGAGGCGCGAGAACGCTGGCAGGAGATCGAACCAAAACTCGAAGAGGTTGAGCACAAGCTCGAAGAAGGTGGTGAAAAACTCCTGGATACCACCCACAACGCTTTTGAAGAATTGGGACGCAGCGTGCGCGAATTTGGCGAGCGCCTGCTCGGCGGCAAGCGCTGAGGGATAGTGATGGCGCAATGGCTCTTCGGCCAGGTACCATCTGTGGCCAATTGAGACTCAGTAATCGCCCATCGGGCGCGCGCAAGGTAGACTGCCTTCATGAGCGAATCGAGTCAGTTAACGCAGCGTCGCGATCGAGCGCTCGCTGCCTGGAATCATTTTGACCAGGAAATCGACAACGAAGTCCTGCGCGCCGTCTGTGCGGCCTACGTCATTGTAGCCTGCGCCGACGGCCACTTCGAAGAATCCGAGATCCAGCTTTTTCTCGACATGATCAAGGATACCCGCTCTTTCGCCAGTGTCGATCTCGCTGCGCTGGAACGCGAATTCCGCGATTTGGGCTCTGCAGTGGTCGAAGATCTCGCAGATGGCAAAGCCCTGGCGTTTTCCGAGTTGGCGCGGGTAAAGGGCGATGCCGACAAAAGCGCCCTGGTCGTCAGTGCGGCCCAAATTGCTCTCCTGGCCAATGGGCAGCAGAGCAGTGGTGAGGAGCTGCTCTTGCGGCAAATATGCCAAGAACTCGGCCTGGATCCTGACGCCTATTGATCCGGTGAACAGACGTCGGCGGACGCTCGCAGACGCTGGCGCCGCATGCTGATCCGGGCTATTCTCAAGCATGGTGCAGGCGTGGGAATATTGTACTTGCATCCTTGCCAGAATCCTGCCGACCAACCGCCGCCGCAGGTATCGGTATCTGGTCACACTCATCACGGGCCTTATCCTTCAGGCATCCAGTGCCTGCCAGGTTGGCGATAGCTACCCTGTCAATACAGCCGATACCGCCGATCAAGATCATGTCACCTCGGTATCCACCGGGGTAGATCATTTCGAATCCACCGCCATGGCCGCAGACATGCGGGCCGCAGACATGCGGGCCGCAGACATGCGCCCCCGCACACCTGAGAAGGTCGATACCTGCGAACAGCCCATCATGTATTTTGCAGATGGACGCCATGAGGGAGAGATATGCCCCGATGACGCACGTGAGCGCGGTCTCACTATCGTCGATTTATCGGACGATTGGACACCGCTACTCTTCACCCCGAGCGATGCCGGTGACGCGCCTTCCTATCGACAAACCTTTCTCGATTTAGCAAATGAATATATCCGACCACCGCCGACGGAAGCAAGCAAACGTCTTCGTCGGCGCAAAGCATCGCGTTCCCGGAGCCCCTCGCATCGTGACATCGAAATGCAGCTCGCGCAAAACGATCGCTATTTCGAATTATACGGTATTTTCCCCAGCTTCTCAGTCTTGGCCATGCGCCTATCTGATAGCGAGCGCCTTGCCTGTTATGAGCGCGCCGACAAGCTCGATGCCAGCGCCGGCCTCCAGGCCAATTTGCGCCGCATTTTCCAAGAAGACATCAGCGAGGCCAGAAACAAAAACCAGCAGATGCGCGTGCTCCGAACACGTCTAGAGCGGGCACAAAAACGACATGGCTACGACAATTTGCAAGAGCTCGCGGGAAAAAGTCGCCATTACCAACGCAGCGTGGATCGGCTCTTGGCACACGAGGCCCGCATCGGCGCCATTACCGCCACTCAGGCTCACTTGGTATGTAGTGGACTTTTGAATGAGCGCTACTACCGGGGCGTATTTGATTGGCGAACGTCGAACGCACTCAAACGTTACCAACGCAAACATTTTCTCATCGGCCGGGGCATCTTAGATGCGGAGACTCGCGCCCTTGTCGCAGCCGGTGGCCGTGAGTTGGCCGTGCGCGCGGTCCTGCGCAGCCTGCGTGAACGCGTCGTCGATGCCACCGGCATCATAGAAGACGGCACCGCCGGCAATCAGGGCGGCACAGTTCTCGGCCATGCGCTCGACCCCGCTCCCATGCGGGCCGCCATTGGTCATGAGCCATTGCCCGAAGCCGCACCCGATTTGGTATCCGAGGCCACCTCGGCTGCCGCACACCACCTGGGCTGGACCGACTTTGCCGCTATCGACAAGTTTTTCCGCACCTACGGCTTCCGCGGCTCCGACAACACCGGCACCCACGCCGCAGTGGCCCTACCTTCGATAGACGAGTCGCCAACATTGACGACAGTGCTGCCGACAAGTAAGAAGAGAGTCCCGCAGGCTGCTGCGGCCATCGATATGCCGCCATCACAAGCGCCTTTGGCCGCTATTGCCCCGTCTCAGTATGTAAGCATGCGCGTGGCCCTGCCTCTGCCGCAGCCACCGACCTATCATCGAGTGGCCGATGGCTCCCAGCAACTCGATGTGCGGATCGAGATCGACCGCGGCGACATCTGGTATGACGCCAGCCCCAAGCGCCGCAGAGCAGAGCGGCGGCCAGCTTTGGTGCTATACGCCAAAGTCGGCGAACACGACGATGGCAGTGCCAAAGAGGTAGCGCTATTACGCTGGTCGACCACCATTGGCGGCTGGCAAAAAGAACGCCTCAAGAGCGGCCGTATCGTCAATCGCTTCAAGGATTCAGACGTCGGTCCCAGGCTGTGGCGCGACCTATTCGCCGCCCCCTCATGGTATCCCCCCGCTAGCACTCCCGACGATGAATTAGTCGCCCACGTCGGCAAGGGCCAATATCGCCTCAAGCGCGAATCTTTTGGGCCCAGCTATCGTTCGGCCTACGGCCTGGCGATGTTTATCCACCACGTCGATGCCAAATATCTCGGCGAAGGCGTCCTCGGTGACCGCGGCGTGCGAACCCATGGATCGGCAAACTTCCCGTCGATTGCCCGTGGCTCAAGTCACGGTTGCCATCGATTATTCAACCACCACGCCATCCGCCTGGCATCGTTCATGTTGCGCCACCGTCAACACGTACGCCATGGTGAGGAGACGAGGCGCTACCAGCGCGCCGTACATCATCAGGGTTCGGCGTACACCTTGCGGCTCACCACTCGCGGTTTCCGCTACGAATTCACTCCCCCCATCCCAGTTCGAGTCACGCGAGGGCGCATCTTATCCAAAAGACAGCGTCCCCTGCATTGAACGAGCGCGGCAAACCCGGTGTATGGTTTCACGGGCAGCGCCAACTCGGCATTCGCGTTACACTATGGCCATGAAGCATTCCGATGTCGCACCCGGCGTTGATGGCCAAGGCGCCAAAGCGGAATCCGCCCATGCCACCAATGACGCCCCTCGTACCTCGACCTGGCGCCGCGATATCCTCGCCTTCGCCATCATGGTCCTCGTACTGCTCTCGGCCCGTTCGACCCTGGCCGATCACTATCGCGTGCCCTCGGGCTCCATGCAACCCACCGTCGAAATCGGCGATCGCATTGTCGTGAGCAAACTTTCCTACGGCATTCGCGTCCCATTCACCAGCAGTTACGCCCTGCCTTTCACCGGTCCTCAGCGCGGTGATGTGGTGGTGCTAAGTTCGCCCGAAGACGAACGTACGCTGCTCAAGCGCGTGGTTGCGCTTCCCGGCGATCGAGTCGAGATTCGCAACGGCCGCATTTGGCTCGACGGAAAGCCTGTCACAGTGGAGCAACGCTCTAGTGACTTGTACGAACGTCTGGGAACCGAAGAGCATCCCATGCGTCTCGGTGGTCCCGATTTTGGCCCCATCACCCTGCGCAGCGACGAATATCTGGTGCTGGGCGATAACCGCGGCAATAGCCGGGACGGACGCGCCTTCGGCCTCGTGGATCGCGACGCGATTTTGGGCCGCGCCATCGCAGTATATTTGCGCGACGGCGGGCTCACTTGGCAGCGACTGTGATATCCCGGCTGTGCTACGGGTCGATACTTACTAGCAGAACCCCATTATCGTGATGAATTAGGGCCCGATCGATTCCGATAGGGGTCACTCCGCTAAAGGCAGCCTGGCTAGCCATGAGCTCTGCGGCGCCGAGCGAAACCTGGTCGTCACTACCCACGGTGAATGGCTGGGCTCGATATTCACCGGCACCAAAGGCGAAGTTGATAAAGCGATCACCGAGCAGGGAAAAGCTGCTGGGGGTGGTCAAGCTCTGAATGCCTGCGGTGGCCGCCGCATCAATGGGCGCGCCGTCGGCAAGCGCGGCATCGATATCGGCGAGCGGAATCACGTACACGCGATCGCCATCACTGCTATAGAACCCACCGACAAATACCAGGCCGCGCCCGTGATCGATGGCCACAGCACCGCTGAAATCACCAAAGCCGCTTACGACCCGCTGAATAACTGGCTCGTTGCCCGAGACATCAACGTGATACACTCCGAGTCCTTCATCCACTGCGCCCGCCGACGTCCCGTTGAGCAGATAGCGCTCGTCGTCGATCCAAACCGCGTCGAAGTTGCCATTGGCGCTCATGCTGCCGTAGGTGCCGTCAGCGGTATTCATGGCGATAACTTCTCCGGGGAATCCGTCATCAGCCGTCGTATAGCCGAAAAGCGCTGTCCCATCATTCGTGGTCGCCGGGGCGATGGCCAAGTAACCACCGGCAAACGATTGGACACCACCAGTGATGTTGACCGTGGCCGACCCCACCGGTTGCACCTCTGGCATCACCACTGAGGGATCGAGGGTATAGCGGTCTAGAGAGAATATCCGATTACTGTCGGCATCGGTCTCAGTGGATAGATTATATACAGTCACAGTTTCACAGCTGTCGCTGTCGCTTATATTTACGTCGACGCTGAGCAAGTTCGGCGTGGCGCAAATATTGGCAATCACTTTCACTTGCTCGCCAAGGGCGTCGGCAAGACCGCTCACATCTTGGCCACAGGTGGCCACACACACATCGGCCACACAATCTTGACCAACCGCTGTGCACGGTGTGTCGGCAGCGCAAGAAACTGGCTCGTAGCTGGGGCAGACCACACCTGCGTCGACTGCAGCGTCAGTGGCCATAGGGGCATCCACAGGTGGCGGCGTCACCTCATCGTCGCCACATGCGCTAGCGCCCCATGTCGTCACCCATGCAAGTGCCGTCAGACATAACCGCCGCATATGAGCACGCCCCCGGCGGTCGCCGATTGTTGATTCAATTCCCGCAATTGTGCCGATGTCATTATTAAACGTCATGTCATATATAACTTTCTTCGTCATAGTAGCCTCTTTTATGACCTAAGGTCATATTTCGGTATTTTTCACCGTAGTCTCTTTTATGACCTAAGGTCGTTTTGCGATTATTCTCAATCTTAACGCTCAGCAAAATAACGACCGTAGACCCCATCGATATCGGGGCCGCCGGCAAACAGACTGTTGGGAAACGCCTCACCGCTATCGGGATTGATACGCGTAGCAGCCGTCACCAGGCGAAGATACACAAAGCCGTTTTCCTTAATCTCCTGTGCCGGTCCGCCATCATCGGGCAAGTCGGCGAGGTCAAAATGGTCACCGCCCACCAACGCAGCGTCAAAGCGGTCGGCGATGGGGTTATCCTCTTCATGAAGCAGCGTGGGCATCAAACCGGCAAAGCCCTGCCAATCCTGCGGTGCTTCAGAATATACGCCCTCGTCGGCGTGGATGTAATCGTGCGGCATCGCCACCCAGATGTCGCCGTCGCGCGATAGTTCGACGACAGCGGGTTCG
>JAAUYH010059406.1_pt1 | contig 14758 bp, 11 predicted proteins | sample 7278061 | NCBI WGS metagenome assembly JAAUYH01 (sample SAMN14350203, study PRJNA611818) | marine sediment metagenome | isolation source: surface marine sediment (0.6m) | place: French Polynesia: Moorea | collected 2018-08
ACGATAGCACCAAGGTAACGCGAATCGAATCAAAAGAAGTTGGCCTTAATCCCACTTGGACGCACCCAACTCCCAAACTTGTTCGGTGTCTCGTACTTGCTATTCACGGTAGTGAGTCCTTGTGCGTACAAATGACCAGTATCACCAATCCCCACAGCACGTGGCGACACCGCATCCACCCCACGTTCATCGAACAGCACCGTGCTTAATGAACTCGGCGCGAGATAGAACCCCGCAAAAGCAGAAGCCAGTGGGATGTGTAACAAGTGCGCCAACCATGCTGCGCCAAACCCACCATGACAAAACACCGCAATAATGTCACGATTCTCCTTCACTGCACGATACGTTCCTTCGCTAATTCGTTGATACCCATGTCGCGCCACAAACGCGTCACTAGCCGCCTGCAAATCGGCATACTTCTCCTTCACTCCCGGCAAAAATGTGTTCTCACGTTCACCCCACTGATTCGCAATACTGAGCGTATCTCGTTTCTCGATTGCCGCTCCACCCAAATCCCAAGACGCCAATTCTTCGCCACCGGGTAATGGTGGCCAAAAATTTAGTTCACGAGTCCACGGCTCGATAGTCACTGGAATGCCGGTCGCAGCAGAGGTGGGTGCGGCGGTTGCTTGCGCACGACCGAGCGGCGACGAGTAAATATGAGTCAGCTTGCCGTCGAGTCCAGAAGCCAGTCGATTCGCTAATGCATGAGCCTGTTTCTTACCTTGGTCGGTAAGATTGTCGATAGTATACTCGGGATCTGCGTGTCGAATGATAAGGATTCGCATTTCGGATATGGATATGGTGCGCGCAAGTGAGTTGAGATGCGAGGTAGTGCATGCTGGAAAATAGAGCACAAATAGGGAGATACATACCGTACAGAATTAATTTGTAACGAAAATCGCAAAATATATACAGACTGCATTCGTATCAACTTCACGTTTTACAGTACAATGTTCGGTTCGAAACAACGTGTTAACTCTACCTCATTCACTTAACCACTCGCTCGCTCACTGACGACGAGGATGAAATCACTACAGTAAACCAAGTCGTACGTCGTGCGATATTCGAGCACAGTATTACAGCACATTGCATAAAACACACTAAATTACTTCAGTCTCCGCATCATTATCAGTGTAGCCCGCAACAGCAAATAAAGCGAACGAAGTGAGATGTGCCACAAGGTTGAACCAAGCAAACCCGATAACTACATCACCAGTAATACGTCGAGTTTTCGCAAGTGCAGACGCAGCGGCGACGAGAGCGACCAACGCCCACGCGCCCGCGAGCAACAAACACAAGTTGCGTTCAATGAAGTGATTGGGTTGAATATGCGCGAATTTGTGATGTAGATTGGGTAGAATACGCATCGCAATCAACCAAGTGAGCGCCAGCCACGCTGCCGCGCCTATGAAGATGATAGCGCCGCAGTTGCTGAATTTCCCAAAATAGCAGCCACCAGGCGACAAGCGGTCGGCAGTCGCGCCCCAACATATCGCGCCTGCAAGCCACTCTGCTCCGTATAGCACGTGTACGGCGAGTTGGACTACCATCCTGCACAGAACAAACAAACAGCTACCTGGTGTGCGTACGGTAGTGGAGCACGAATACCTGCATGTTGTGTGTGCAGGTGACGAAATAGGTGCGAGTCGATGCAGAGCGCCATTGCAGCTACATCGTGTGTTGCAATGACCCCAACGAAATAAGCAGCTTCATCCCATTTTGCAGAGCGCCCACAATTACAACACACATGTTGTGACGCCATGATGCGAAAAAGTACTCGGTAGGCAATAGAGCACAACAAGTGTTAGGCGCAATGCAACTCGCAGGTGCAGCACAGTAATTAGCTTTCCACAAGGCAATGCATGCATTGCTTAAATTGTCGTTTCAGCTGACGAACACACATCATGTGAAGGAAACTGGACTGCACACTTCGGAAGAAATCTGGAATCACAAACATGCACACCTTATCAAAACCGAACTCAAACTCTGCCCTTAAATCCAGCCAAGCTACACACCACACAACAACAGGCCGCAGGCGGGTGTTGACATAACAGCAAACAAACGCAGAGAAGAAATAAGAGTGCAGCAGAAGGGCGTACTGTATGGTGAGAGTAAGAAAGTGGGACTGTACAGTACAGTACAAGTAAATTATTGTACTGTACTGTACTGTACCAGTATCGGCTCCGTACAAGCAAACGAAGAGTCAACGAGTCAATAGTGATAGCAAGGGAGGACCATCTAGGGCGAATCATAGACGGCAAATTCGATTACAGTTGGTCCTTGTGTAAGGGGCGGGAGCAAAAACAACTAAATATCAAGTTACGTCATGCGACACGTGTAGACGAGGCTCGCATCGGTGCGGTTTGCAACGGGAAGGTTTGTGCTCGACCACGTGCCAGGTGCCATCCCGACCAAACTTTGGTCTATTCCTACAACCACCTGTACTCGCATTTATTGCTGCGGAAAGCATCTCACTTGCGCCATCTACCTCCATCCCACCCATCCACGCTTCCACCTCAGCTCACACCTCGCCTCGTTCAAGATGGAACATCTCGGACCTCTTGTACAATCCGCTGCTCGCAGCATAGTGCTCGACACCCTGGGGCGTAATGCGGGGCTTGACCACTCAACCCATGATCACAGCCCGCACGGTGGGTCACACAGTTCAGCTTCATCTAGTAGCACAAGCAATGCAACCGCAGGCGGTGGCGATCATTCGATGCACATGATGGGAGACCATCTCATGTCGCCCTACCTTTTCGGCAACATGAAGCCATTCTTCGTTTTGTTCCGCGATGCAAAGGTGTCGACTGGCGGCACACTCGCCGCCGCACTCGTCGTTTCCTGTGTGTTTAGCATTCTAGTGACGATGTATTCCATGTACTCGAAGAAGACCGAAAGCCAATTCCTCACAACCGCCAAGCGTGTGTCGGTCCAGCAACTCCTCGGTTCCGTGCTATTCGCGTTCCGCATGTTCCTACATTACATTGCTATGTTGCTAGTGATGACTATGAACATTTGGGTGATTCTCGCAGTTGTGCTTGGTCATGCCATTGGTCATGTGGTCTATGCGATCGCATTTCACGGGACCAAGGTCATGGCGGAAGAGGCGGGTTGTGATGATTGCTAACTCTTCCAACTAACTCGCACTTCGACCTACACTCTCACTTCAATTTTAGTGACGCTTGGTTGGATAGATGGGCATACGGATGGAGGTATCCACATTTGTGCTTATCATGCGTGAGTGAGACGGTGGATGGAGTGTGCCGGTGCAACTGCTACCGCTACTACCACGGTTGCTGCTGGAGTTGTTACAACTCCCAATTTTGTACCATATAAGAAGAAGGAGAAGTCGAGTAGTGCTTTTCGCTTACTCTCCTTTAAAACGTACACAATTTTATTTCTTGCTTCATAAACTTGGCTTTCATTATTTTCGCCTCGACTAAGTCACTACACTCCCTACGCTCCGGTACTGTACTGTACTGTACTTCAGTACCCTGGACCTGTACCACACTCGCGCAGTGCAGTACTTGTCCAACTCGTGCGGTAGATCATTTCGCCTAACGTTTTGCGGTGTAAATAAATCCACTAGTTTCGATACCGAATGCGTTCAGTTTCTTATCTGAAATTCTATTGGGAATTACAAAACATGTCGACCAGTCAGCATTTTAGATCTTTAACTCAAAACAGTTAATTTCCTCATTTCTTCTTTTTCGGCTTGCCCACTTTCAGTTTCGGTTTTTCCCTCACAAATGGCATCATTGCTGTTCCGCCCATAAATGGTCGCAACACCTCTGGCACTACTACGCCTTCCTCTGTCTGATAATTCTCTAGAATACAACAAATCACTCGCGTCGTCGCGCACAACGTGGAGTTCAGCATGTGCACATACCGCTTCCCAGCCATCTCGCTCATTTTCTTAATTCCACATCGCGTCTCCAGTCGTCGAGACTGATAATCCGTACAATTGCTGGCCGACACCAACTCGCGATATGCACCTTCTCCGTCATTGCTGCCCGGGAAGAATCCCTCCAGATCATACTTCTTCGCCGCTGCATCATTCAACGCGCCCGACACGATGCTGACAACCTGATACGGCAACCCCAGGCTCTTATAGAACTCTTCCGCGTTATTAATCATTCGTTCCAACTCCTCCCAACTCTCACCATCCTCCGGCTTTGTCACGACAAACTGCTCCAACTTGTCAAACTGATGCACACGAAAGATTCCCAGCTGATCACGACCATGCGACCCTGCTTCCTTCCTGAAATTCGTGGAGAATCCCGCAAACCTTCGCGGCAGTTCCTTCTCCGGTACCCACTCGCCCGCATGGTACACACAAAGCGGCTGCTCACTAGTCGCAATCAAGTATTTATCGCCATCTCCGCTCACCTTATACAACTGCTCATCGAAGTCGTCCAACTGCGCACACTTCCCCATTTGTTCCTTCGACATGAAGTACGGCGGTTGCACTGGCGTGTACCCGCGGTCACCCAAGAATGTCAACCCGTATTGGATCAACGCCAAATTCAACATGACCGCCGGTCCCTGCAAATAGTACCCCCTATTTCCCGCGCACGTAACCCCACGATCGTACTCCACCCCGCCAATCATGTACAGCAGGTCCACATGGGTCATTTTCTTACCGGTGGGCTTCTCGCCACTCTCCGGCCACACGCGCTCCACGCGGTTCTTCTCCTCGTCCACGGCGACGGGCACCGACTCGTGCACGAGATTGCCGATGCAGCCCAGGGTGGAGTCGCGCGTCGCCTCTATCTCGACCAGCTGCTCCTTCGCAACACTCTCGCGCTCCAGCAGAGCCGCCTTGGCCTGCTTTATCTCGGCCGCCTCCGCGCCGTCCGGATCGACCGCGGGGTCGGCACGCTTCCTCTTCATGATGTCGCCGAGCCGCTTGTTCAGCTGGTTGCGCTCCTGCGACACGTTGTCCAGCTCGTAGCGCGTGGTGCGCCACTTCTTGTCCAGCTCCAGCACCTGGTCCACGAGCGTCACATCCTTCCCGCGCCGCTTCTGCGATTCGCGTACTAATTCGGGGTTCCCCCCGCGGTCCACGCGGAATAGGTTGATGTCCAACATACTGTGGTGATGGTCGTTGGCAGATGAAGTGGGTGCTTTATCGAGGTGTGTGTCGGTTACCGACCGTCGGGATGGGGCGCGTAATGACTGATGGTGCAGGTCGGCGGCGGCCTGCGCATAAATAAGTGTATTTTACGTTTGCATCGCAGCTCCGCTGAGCTGTTGACTGAACGTAAGAAGTTGACGAAAGGGTTCAGACATTTGCAACGTGTACATGAGGGCAAGCCATGGATTGGTCGGTAGTTGACTGAAAGGTATGAATAAAACCAGTGTAAAGTCAGTGGCAAGGTGGAGAGGATCAGAAAGACAAAGTGGGAGCCCAAAACGGTTTATTACAACTGTTACTGTTATCATGTGCAATTCATGCTGCGATGGGTAAGCGCGCAGCGAATGACGCACATATATTGGTAGTACTACGAGGTAGTTGACAGAGCGCGCACACGGGCGCGCGTCGGATGGTTCTTGTTCTTCGGATTAAACGTTGAAAACTTTAGCTACCTCCGCAACTGCCTCTCACGATACACGCATATCTGCGTCACGACCCTCTACGACCAGCGTCGAGCAGATGGGGCACACGTTACGGCAGGTTTGCACGAGCCACAGATCGGCGCAGCGGGTGTGCAGCTTGTGCCGACATGGTAGCGTGCGGATGCTCTGCCTCGCGCACATGTCGTCGAGGCACATGACGCACTCGCCCACGTTCTCGGTGGCCTCGGTGGACGGTGCGGCACTGTCGACGATGCGGAGTAGTGCGTTCGTTGTGGGCCAGCCCACAAACGCTGACGACACGTCGTCGTACACATCGCAGGTGTCGTCGATGTGCATCACACCGCGCCGCACCATCTCCTCGCGGCGCATGAGCAGGCGGCGGCGTGCGAGGACAGAGAGCGCGGCCCAGCCCATCGACGTGGTGAGGGTGAGGCACAGGACCACACCCAGTGCCTCCTCGGCGGGCAGGTACACGCAGGCGGAAACGACGACAGACAGCAGCACGGTCGCGATACTGAGCACGCGGCGCAGGGATACGCCGCCGCTGAGCGCGGCGCCGGTGGACGGGAACATACAGGGTAGTGCGGCGAAGTCAGTCATGGCTGACGATGATGAGCGTAGCGGAGGTGGAAGAGTGATTGCTTGTACGTGAGGAGGGGTTGAAAAATGGCGGCGGTAAAAAGGTAGGGAGTGTCGAAGGATGGTGATTCGCTGGTTGCAAACCGTTTTGAGCCACAAATAGGAAAATCCTGAAAATTCTCGTGAGAACGGTGTTCTGATTGGGGGCGGCTGTGTGGTGGCGGCGGTTCGCTAAATTTCGGTTTATTTTTATGTAAGCTGCCCCGTTAAAATATCAACAAGATCTTTTCGCCATTTTGAGGCACATCCGCGTGTGCGACGAATAGCTGGCGCGCTAAGACCACTTGTGATCCACCCGCATTGTGTTCATACCGTCGATACGTGCACTGCCGCGGGTGAATGAGTGTGTGCAGCTATAGCGCTGCGGGTTGTGAGTGTGTGTTTTGCCGGCTTGCTGGTTTGCCAGGACACTCAAGGATAATGCCCCTGGGTGAGATTTGTGCGAGATACGCCGCAGTCAACATGGAGAGAGAGGAATCTGCCAGATGTCGACCGCTGTAACATGCTGCCTCACGTGCTACCAGTGCGGGAATGCCCTCGTCATCACGCCCGTACCGCTGATAATCACTGTCAAAGGTCGATGAGTCTGTGAGCAATTAACCGTAAGTATTGCGACAGCCCTAAAATGTGTGTGTCATTCACCTAAAACCTCGATTTTCTGACGAGCAACAGTATCGGAGCTGTTGAATCATAGATGAACGAATGAGACGAGGAAAGGTTGTCGTATGTGCATGTATGATTATATTGAACGAAAATACAAGGGAAGAGATGGATTGTTGTATAGCGGGCAAATTACAATATACAAATGGATGGTATACTGTACAATCGAATACGAAACCTGACAGCTGTACCACACCTTTACAAATGATTGCCAACACATCATTAGTAAAATCACGTGACATTACGTGACTGGGCACAAATAGAAATTGTGCTCATTGTCAGTCAGTCAAGGTTACAGTATTCCCCTGAGGAGGACTCACGCGAAAGTGGACTCGCTTGCGAACTGTACCGTACTAAAACGCTAATGAGCACTAGAGAGGAAGAAGATGAAGACCAGGAGCGAGTCAAGTAGTATTTTACAAAACTTCCCATGCTGAGAATTGCCACCCTTCTACATGCCACGAAACCGTGCTAGTTCGAGCAACCCACTATGTTCATCGACCGAACCGTTCTAAACCTGGATGCATAATCACGGTGGGTCCAACCACTGGTGCGTGCACTGGGGCCCTCGAATTCGGTCGCATTGCACGGTTCCCTGCTGAACGCAAACCCGAGCCGGTCGCCCTAGCCTTCGCCAAATAGACTGACAGCTCTTCAGCGGCACCCATACCTGCAGATTGTGATGCACATATCAGCCGTTTTCGGCGTTTTTCACTGCTTTTCGACGCAGGTCGTCGTTGGGAGGAGGTGTTCTGTGCCTTCTTGCTGGCAGTGGCGCAGGGCATGGTGACAGAGAATGCGGTGGATGACATATTGAAGGGTGGTGAGGAAAGGGTAAAGGCAACGGTGGGAGAATAGGATGGATTTAAAGCCGAATTGACGCACGAACTCCGCACGAACAGGAAAAGGTTCGTATGACGTGTACATTTTATTGGCTGTTCGGTAAAATTGTCAACCGAATCATTTTGCATGGCGCATCGATGGGAAGACTCATGATTTAATGTGAACGTCTTACGCGGTGTACGCACCGCCCCGTAGCCGTACGAGTGCGCAGTTTGCGGCTGTTGACTGATACCATGCTGGATAGTGGTACCGGTACTGTACCGCTAGGCCGTCCGCCCCAGCTCAGGTGATGTGAAGGACAATATTCGTTGAGTTCGCAAAGACAAGACCTTCTGTAATGATGAACAACAATGCGAAAAGAGAGCCGTACTATTTTGTGCACGTGATGAATGCGCAACACAATCGAAGTAATGAATGATTCTCAATATTCGACATCGTATCTCCTGCGAGATTACATTGAACCTCGGCGGTAGTCACGACTCTCACGATCCTCGTTCTAAGATTGTTTTCAACCAACAACTCCTCGGCAATTGCTTTACCAATTAAGTAAAAATGCTCTTAAAATTCATGGGGATTCATAGGGTCTATCTCACGAAATGTCCCCTCCACTCAAGCTGAGAAAGCGATCGACGTCACGATCAACATGCAAAATTCTAATTAAATTAGTCTTGGAGTGTGCTGTACTAGCGAGGGCGTTTTCTGCTTGCACGTAGAAATTGTTAAATCGTTATTTATTGGTATTAAATACGAGTTCATATGACAAACATTCAGAAACACGCCTCTTCGACGCACAACTATTCTAACTTGTATCGAACAAAAAATGGAGCTAGGGCGCGTTCTGCGATGTATGTTCGGTGCGAAAATCGCAGCATTACATTCCGTAACTCTTATAATTTGATGAATATGTGTGGTTCGGGCACAACTTTTTAACGTAAACTGCTCTTTTATCGTTGCCTGTGTTATATGTTTCGTTAACTTGACTACCGGTACCGGTACAGCACAATAAGGTACTAGAAATCCGCGAATTGGTTATTTTGTAATTAGTTGGCGTCGAAATATCCCAATAATTTACGAAAAAGATGTGCAGTACTTTTCGTCGCAGATACTTGCTTGAGGAGCATTGAACAGTCCTACTGATGATGCTAGGCAACGCTATAAGATTTTACGAAATATCAAGAGGTACTGTCGATGGTATAAACTAGAACTACAACTTTTAGACTTGCCGAAAAAAAGATTTTCAAAGTAGAGTGGCAGAAAGTCGATTGATAGTAGAAGTGTGGATTGACCCAACTCTTACAATCAAGCTGCGAATGACGTGAATTGTATTGACAAAGCATACAGTACCCTGTGCTAGTGCACATACGGTCGATTACTGTATAGATTATATACCGGGTAGATTACTTTCGCTATAGTAAAGAAACAGTGGCAGAGTAAATTTTCACCGCGAAGCACAGCATGAGTATTCATACGTAATTGATCAAATTCGATATAAATTTACTGCGGACCCAAACATCTTTACAAACGTACAGGGTGTCCTCATTATAAGCCACCCCCACTTAAAGACACAACTCAAAAGAAGCAACTGGCACGGTTATGACAACGCTGTACAAAAATGTGAAAGGCATACCATACATTAGAGCACGAACCATCAGGACTGTAATATAACAAGTGGCAAATATACGTGTATGCACAGAACGCTCAGTATTGTTATTCGACAAGCGGCGAGCATATATCTGTATTCTATATAGAGTTGAATAAATGAAAAGTGAACAATTTGATAGCAAAACAATCGTGTACCGCAGTACACAAGCTCAACGAGATAAGCGCAACCTGAGGTACCAACTGTCCATCCTTCTTGACCAGAAAAATGGATTACTATTGGTCATTATTGGGCTCAAGTACAGCGTCGACCAATGAGCAGTCCAGAAGGTGTTGAATCAATTAGCTCAGATTCTGACGTCTTTCACTTCTCCTACAAATCACGAACACCTGCCTTTAGGTGACAAGCTTCGTGTACTTCATTCGATTGACGGCGGATCTTCTGTAACTACAATTTGCAAACAATTTGGAATTCGCAAAAGGTCATTTTATCGCATCAAAAATAAGAGGGCTCTGACATTGAAAATAGCTCATCCGAAAGTACTATTTTCTACTCGCCGCTCCTTGGAACTCGTTTCGTGCTTTGAAGCAAGGAGTATAGGAATTCGTTTAGCCAGCGCCAGATCAGAGTCTCTCAGTGTCCAAATCAATCATCAAAGAGCGCACTAAAATGACAGCTAAAAAAATTTGATCTCATTCTCAGCAGCTAAAACAGCTGGCTCGAAAATTTCATTCTTCGTAACAAAATTCAGCCATATTTGAAGTTGTACGCAGAAGGCGGCAAGTCAAAACTATTTACCACACATGCGCAAATTTTGGCAGGCATTCGTAAAAATACGTAGAAATTTCAAGTTTGCAGTATTTAGAGCATGGAAGAATCTGATTCGTTCCATCGTCAAATACCTGACCGGATCTATCTATTAGATATAGACGATCGGTCAGCAGTAAGAAGAGTGGAGCATAGTAAAGAGAAGGGAAATGTTACAATAGTATTATCTTGCCATGTGGATGGTTCTATTGTGCTGCGAGTGTTCAATATCGGGCCTTCGAATAGACCACAGCGTTTAAGAACTAGGAATTATGCAATATAATCTCATCGATATATGTCGCAAAAAAACGGACGGATGGATTTTATTGGGTTCAATCATTTGCTGAAGTGGTGGTACGCTGAGATGAAAAAAGCATTCGAATGGTCCTTGGATTTTAATCACAAGTACGTTTGGTCGACATGGTACTGAATTAGACCTACTAGGAGTTACATTCAAGCATTTATCTCCCAGATCAATAGCCAAACATTAACCTTTGACTTAGGTCCAATTGCCCAAAGCGAAATCCGATTTCAGTCGATTCTGCTACGAAAATCTATTTGTGGTGCATTATAGATGAATAAAAACGCTGAAACTCGCTCAACTTATGTTGGGCATTAATCATGATTTCTTACCACACATGGGTGATGGCATAGAGATGTTTGACGAATTGTGGTATCGAAGATCTAACATCACTGTTATCAAGTGTTGGATCAAGAGTCAATGGCTTCACCCGATTCAAGTTCAAGAATGTCGCAATCTAATCGAAGATCTATCCGTGACCTTTAATGATTTGAATGTGGAAGCCAAAACTATGCCGGTTCCAATCAATGCTACTGAAGTCACTGGAATATCTAAGGATTTATCAGTAATCCAAACATTGAATGGTTCCGAAAATATTTGAAAGGTGTATTATAAGAAGTGAGTGGGGTTGAAAATGCTATCAATTTGGCTACTTTCCTCAACGTGTCAGCAGAACAGTTATCTATTTCTCAGGTACAGAACATATTTGGTTTCTACCGTGCAAATTAAAATGCTCTTCAAGAAGATTCTATACTTGTTTTTCTTGCGCGCACGGCTAAAACCTCAATTTTCGCGGGTATAATCCGAGTCCTTATCTAACAGAGCAGTGCGAAGTTCGAAAATTGCGGTAAGTATGGCGCTGCTTTATGATAATTATTCGGTGACAATAATACTCTTCAAATAATCCCACGTCAACCTACAGAACAATACTCAATAAACAACAAACTTATACTAACATATTATACGGTTACCCAGATAGGACACCAAGTGCCTTTCCTGCGACCGGACTAGTTAGACTTGTGCTCCTTGGTGGCCTTGTGTGCTGCAAACTAGCTGTAAGAATAGAAGGAAGGGTAGTTTCCGTTCTTACGCTCAGGAAAGGCCGTACAGCACTCAGGGAACAAGCAGTCTGCTGCTGTAATATTTCCCCTATAAGTCCTACCCGTAACCTATTCTAACCACTGCGGACTGTTTTCAACTGTGGCACCAGCAAAGAATGTAATCGGGAAATTGCAAGCCGCACACTTGACAACAAGTGTGCCAATGGTAGCATCTTGTTCCGCCTGCCTACGTAATGCTAGCGCGGTGTGGTCCCGTACCGTCACCGGTACGCTGTCTTTTGCTATTGGGTTGGCGTAGTCTCTATTCGTTCTTGGCACAGGGCGCGTAATACCGCCGCGCAACAATGGACTAGCCCCTCGGCGTGGCAGTCGTCGTCCTATCAGCGATCCGCCCATGATCACAGGGCCTGCTGTCGCGGCAAATGTATCAGCGCTAGATTCTTGTCCCTGATTGGCCAATCGAAGGTAGAAAAAGATAGCTAAGTTCAATACTGAAAAATAGAAAGTTCCCAAAACCCTTAGGAATACCAAACTTCTAAACTAGATAGTGAACACTATACTGCCTCGCTTACACAAGTATTTAGGAACAACCCGATCGACAGATTGTCCGACAATAGGGATAGGGAATAGGGAATGAGGAAGAGGGAAGAAAGGGCAAAGTATAGAACTAACCAATAGGAAATCTACAACTGTAGCCACAAACGCGACGCGCGACGGCAAAAAGACGGACACGGACGACAAACGCGATGTAAAACAACGTGCTAAGATCGCCTGCAGCAGTCGTAGAGGGCGCACGCGAACGTACGCGCAACACCAGCTAGGAAACAAACAATAGAGAAATCCATTTTCCAGACGATACACAACACAACGACTGGCTGGCGAACAGAAACCCAGGATCAGACAGCGCACGTCGTGCAGGACAAGCGAGCGCAAGCGGCGCGCGACAACGGCGACAAAGAGTAGCGCAGACCAAGGACGAGCGTTGGTGGCGCGCGAGAACGGCGACACAGGGGGAGGGAGGCGAGGAGGTTGGGGTTCAGGATTAGCCCTGAACGGGGAGCCCGTACCGTAGTTTTACTTAGTACTCTATCATTAACATATTAAAAATATCTTATTTTATAACTTTCCCCTATCGCAATAATGGCTACCATACAGCCACATATTGCGCAAGGTTAGCGTAGAGTTAGGAGTAGAAAAAGAGGACTAAACTATGTATCTAAGTTAAAATCTACTCTAACTGCCGCCACTAATAGGGTGGCGTTCAACAATGTTGCCATTAATAACACTGATATAGCAACGCATGTTAATGAAATCAAGTATCATAGGAAAGAAGTAATGAAACATTCTGAGGACCAAGTTCTATTAACTGCTGTGCCGGATTTTATCATTCGAGCCAAAGAAATAAATTAAATTTGAGAACTCTTGGGTTCTATCAATACAAGTAGTGTTGTCTAGGGTTGTTTGCAATTAGATGTTATCGTTTTAATCTGTTAGACATTGAGTTTGCCAATGGATTGAGAAATTCCTTACGACATATCTTCAGTCTTGTGCTACTTGAATGAAAAAACATGGTAATGAGCATCTGAAGAGCAAGAGAAAGATTCTTAGTATTGATCAAAAGCACCCTTCACGGCGACGCATTGCTACCATTAGCATTTCAAAGTTTCCGATTACCGAATGTAAAGGATTGCACGCGTCAAACGGAGTTGCACGAGCTTAGGAAAGCATTGATGCGTATTACACTCTAGGGTCTCGAATTCGACTACGCGCCCTTATAATTCTCACTGGAACTGCTTCCTGACTATCTGATCTACCCGCTATTTTACGCGAAACCAATACGCTATATTTTTTTCTTAATGTTGACTATGGGTAAATTTCTACATGACTCATCCAAAAAAACAACTTAAACTCATACAGTATATAAGTTAATCACAATGTAAATCTATTGAGGAGGATCATAAGTTTATCGCGTCATGGTACTGTTTAAGTTGGATGGGATTATTTTTCAGAGGCTCAAACTTTTGCTACATACCAATCAGCTCCCAAAATTATTAATATTTCAAGGTGCTTTGCAGCGTGCATAATATCAAAAATATTTATGTCCAGGATTATTGACACTCCTCGTTAAAAGGTGTTAGTACAGTGGGTGGCTTAAAACGAGGACATCCTGTATTTAATGTGGTATAGGCATATCCCAATCGCCATGGTAGTGAATCCGTCGAAAAATTTTAACGAAATTCAAGAAACGTAAAAATCGGACGTGGTCGTCTTTTTCTACAATTTGGAGGAGAATAAAAGATCATTAAATAAAAATTCACGGCAAGATCTGATTCTAAACCACATAAATGGAAACGTGAAAGTAAATTCGAAAAATACATCCGCAACCGATCTGAATTGCTTTTAAAATTGTTAAGCCGTTGAAGAAGCAGAGTTAACTGGAAGTATCCGAAAACTGCTAGAAAATGGAATATATACCCTGTTACAATTCGGAAATGCCGCAAAAATTATACAAAAATCAAGCAAGAAGCCGAAAAATCATCTCCGAAACTGACGGTACAGTGGTGATCGAAATGTCAGGCAGAAAATTTAGAATCCGAAGTTTATGAATGGGTTCTGCAAAAATAGCGAGTTGAGCAAGCAGTAACCTCTGCTGACATTATGGACAATGCTTTTTCGCTCGATCCAAAATTCAAGTATGGCAATCAAATGGTACTCATTAGCTGGGTTTTCAGATTCATGAGACAACACGGTCTATCCGAGTGAACACGTACGCGTACGCGTTTAAGCCAAATCACGGATGCAGACATGCAAACTTTCCGCCAGCAGTACTGCAGAAGGCTGATAATATCATATAGTCACCAAATCAACGACCCACACTACCTGGTGAATTCGGATGAAACAGCAGTGTAAATGTATTGTTCGACCAGTCGAACGATGTATTTGAAAAGAGAAAGCACGGTGCCAATAATGATTGGCGGAGCTAATTCAATACAATTTACATTGGCTGTCACGGTAGCAATGGATGAAACTAACTTGCCACTGATCGTAATTTTCAAAAGAACTCCACGAGACAATGTTCAGAAGCAACTACCAGATACTTTGCCTGATGGCTTTGTTGGCTGCATGCAGAAGAAAGGCCGGATGGACGACAGGACCATGCGCATATGATATGAACAAGTCTACAAGCCATACATTGCGGCCAGTGATGCGAAATCGGGCCGAGTATTAGATGAATTCGTACGATGCAAACCTCAAGAGCTA
>JAAUYH010188653.1_pt1 | contig 14755 bp, 5 predicted proteins | sample 7278061 | NCBI WGS metagenome assembly JAAUYH01 (sample SAMN14350203, study PRJNA611818) | marine sediment metagenome | isolation source: surface marine sediment (0.6m) | place: French Polynesia: Moorea | collected 2018-08
CGCCTGCGAGCGTTGCTCTTCGGTTGCTGGGCCCACCCAGCGCCCTCATCGCGCCTTCGCAGTCGGGCGTCTCGACCCCCGAAAAAGGGAAGTTATTTCTGCGCGAGCCCTTAGAGCCTCATAGGCTTGCCTACGATTGCAGTCAGTATGCTCGGTGGATAATGCCAGAGCCATTGGCGATATTGTATAGTGTCCCGATGGCAGCGCAGATCACTGAGCTGGACATCGTAGAGACGATTCACGTCGGTATTAACTCCACCGTCCATCGCGCGGTGAGAAAAACCGCCAACGCCGAAAGGCGCGATGGTGGGACCGCTACCGACAATACCGTCATTCTCAAGGTGCTCAGCGCAACCTGCCCTCGCGACTCCGAACAGGTAGTGCGCTACCAAAGAGAGTACGAGCTCATCAAATCGCTAACCTTTGCTCAATCACTGCGCGCATATCGATTCGGGCGATTCCAAGGCTCGTATACCATTGCCCTTGAGGACTTTGGCGGCGAGGCTCTCAGCCTCTTACTCAGCCGCGGTGTATCCCTGTCCGTAGATCAAGTATTGCGCCTCAGTTGCGCAATTGCCAGTCAACTAGCGCATATACACGGGCAGGGCATCATCCACAAAGACATCAATCCGTCCAACATCGTGTGGAATCGCACGTGCGACCTCGTCAAGGTGATCGATTTTGGTATCTCGGTGCGCCAGCGACGCGAGCACCCGGACTTCGAGCATTCCCACCGATTGGAGGGTACGCTGCCGTACATCGCGCCGGAGCAAACTGGACGAATGAATCGCACCGTCGACTATCGCGCAGACCTCTATAGTCTGGGCGCGACGATGTACGAGCTGTTGACCGGCCAGGTCCCATTTACGACCCGCGATCCCTTAGAACTTATCCACTGCCACCTCGCACAACGCCCCGCATTACTCCACGAATTGGCACCTGCTGTGCCCGAGATGATCTCAAACGTGGTAATGAAGCTCCTAGCCAAAACTGCCGAAGAGCGTTATCAGAGTGCCCACGGCGTTGCCGAGGATCTAGAGCGCTGCCGATTGGCATTGGCCGAACGCGGTCGGGTTGCTCATTTTGCGCTTGGCGAGCACGATGTAGCCGGTTCGCTACAGATTGCCGAAACGCTGCACGGTCGCGCCCATGAAACCGCCGCCCTACTCGATACCTACGACCGTGTAGCCGCAGGAGCGCGGGCCCAGGTCTTTATCTCCGGGCAGTCTGGGATCGGCAAAACCGCCGTGGTCCGCGAACTCTACCGGCCCATCACCCAGCGTCGCGGGCTCTTCATCAGCGGCAAGTACGAACAGTTTCGCGGCAATATCCCCCACAGCGCGATCATGGCCGCGTTTCGCGCCCTGATTCGCCATCTGCTGAGCGAGGACCAGGAAGTACTCGACAACTGGCGCCAACGCATCCTGGCTGCTGTGGATCCCAACGGCCAATTGCTCATCGATATGGTGCCTGAGATACAGCAGATCATCGGCGATCAGCCGCCACTGTCCAAGGTCGACGGCGGGCAGGCCAGGGTCCGCTTTATCCGCGTCATCCAGCAATTTCTGCGCACGCTATGCCGGCCAGAGCAGCCCTTGGTGCTATTTCTCGACGACCTTCAATGGGCAGATACATCATCGCTCGAACTCATCGACATCCTCATGGCCGATTCGGCGCTGTCACATTTTCTCCTCATTGGCGCCTATCGCAACGAAGGCAGTAAGAACATTGAGAACGTGGCCAGCGCCATTGCCGATAGGGGCGTGCTGACCCGCTATATCACCCTATCGCCGCTCACCATCGCCGATGTGACTCAGATGCTGGCCAACTCGCTGCACACTGGCGCCAGCTACGCTGCAGCGCTCACTGACCTCGCGCAATTGATCATTGAGAAGACTGGCGGCAGCCCACTTTTCGTCAGCGAATTTCTTCGTACCCTCGCCAGCAAGACTTTGCTCGCGTTCGATCCTGATCTTGGCACCTGGCGCTGGGACACCGAGCGCATCCAGGCCGAACGAGTGACCATCAATGTCGTCGATCTCCTGATGGAGCGGATTCAGCGCCTACCCGACAAAACGCAGGCAGCCCTACGCAGCGCGGCGCTTCTGGGCAGTAAATTCGCCCTCCAGCCACTGGCCACCCTCCTCGGACATGCGCAGCTCGACGTATATGCCGCCCTGCGCCACGCCATCGACGCCGGCATCATCGAGCCACAATCACGTCTCGTGCCGAGTCAAGCCAGTGTGGTGTCCTCAGACGTGGTGTCCTCAGGCGTGACGATAGACGGAGCGACAGCCCCCCTCGAACACGGCTTTACACCACTCATTATCGAGCATTTCCGCTTCGCCCACGACCGCCTACAACAGGCCTGCTACGAACTGATTCCAGCGGATAAACGCCCCGCCGCTCATCTCCAGCTCGGCCGCGTCCTCCGCGATGAATTCGATTACACCGCACGCGAGGATCGTGCCGATTTGCTCTTTGCCGCCGTCGTTCATCTCAATCGCGGTTGCGACCTCATCACTGATGAAGCGGAACGCCGTGACGTCCTCGCCCGCAACTTGGCAGCGGGTGAGGCCGCGCTCACGGCTCAGGCGGCCGAAGCTGCCGTGCGCTATTTCGAACAAACGCTGGCCGGGCTGCCGCCTCTACTCGAAACCGCCGCTCCTAGTGAGAAAAATGAATCAGCAGCGACCACCGAACTGCGCTACCGGGCCCATCTCGGTAAAGCCCAGGCGGCAGCCCGCTGCGGACGTATCATCGAAGCCCTCACCGTACTCTCAGAGATATGGCCAAGCGAACGTGATCGCCTCCGTCGCGCGGCCATGGCCAGCCTTCTCATTCAATTTTCGGTCAACCTGGCCGACTTCGCCGCGGCCAGGTGCTATGCGACCTCGGTGCTCGCCACCTTCGGCATTGCTATTCCCGTCGAGCACGAGGACGCCGCCATTGAGCCGCTCACCGCGGAAGTCATGCGTCTCTTGGATGGGCGCGAAATCGCGAGTCTCGCTGCACTACCAATATGCAGGGACCAAAACGTTCTGGCCTCATTAGAGGTGCTCATGCAGTTCTTGGTCGTGGCATTTTTGTCCAACGCCGCCCTCTATATCATTACGGGTCTACACATAACACGCCTGGTTCTGCTGCATGGGGTCCATGCCTCGGCGGCGGCGGGACTCGGCGCATTTGGCGTGCTGTTGCGCGACATGGGCGACGTTCACCGCGGCGCCGCTGCTGGCCGCGCTGGCATCGCCCTGGCAGAACGGTTTGGCGACAGCTATCAGCTCGGCGCCAGTTGCCTGATCTACGGCACCCTCCTCGGCGGCTGGGTCGAGAACCTAGAAGCGCTCGACGATGTTTTTTCTCGCGGCCAACAAGGGGGCTTGGCCTCAGGAGCCAACCAATGGGTCGGCTTCAATATGAATAACAACGAACTCGCCCGCATCCTGAGCGGCACACCGCTGCCCCAGATCGCACGCAACAATCGCCGCAACGTGGCCTTTATCAGCGAGAGCGGCAACATTGTGGCTTTGCAGTCCGCCGAGGCCATTGGCATGTTCGTCCGCGACCTCGCTGGCGAAATCGACATTGATGAGGCACGCGCGGAAGAGGTTCTGGACGAGGATGAATCCCTCGAACGCTGGCGCAGGACCAATAACTTTTATACCATCGGCCACTTCTTCCTCCACAAAGCGCTATGTGCATTGTTGCGCCATCAAATCGAGGACGCCTATCTCCACCTCAAAAAGGCTGAGGCGCTGCGGGCATTCACAGGCGGCGGACCGGTTCCTGTCAGTCATGGCGCTCTCATCACGGCAATGGTGCAAGCACAGCGGATCCCTGGGATCAGCGACGAAACCGCAGTATCTGCACGCACCGCCCTCGATGAAGCTGCCGCTGATTTGGCGGATGCTGCTGACATTTGCCCCAACAATTTTCGCCACATGTCACTATTGGCCCGTGCCGAAATCGCACGGCTCGATGGCCACTTCGACGTTGCCCTCGACCTCTATCGCGGGGCGATTGCCGGTGCTGGCGAAGGCGGCTTCATCCACCATCAGGCGATGGCCAACGAGCGACTGGCTACGCTATGGATCAATCGCGGCGTTATCGAGTACGCCCATCTACATCTTACACGCGCCCGGGCCCTTTTTTCGCAATGGGGCGCAGCCCGGGTACTCGTCGACTTTGACTGGCGATATCGCGACATCCTGCTGCCGGAATCAGCGCCACAGCGAGCGATGGAATTGCCGGACACCGGCACCATGACCACCGCAACCCACGTGGGCCATAACCTTGATGTCAAGAGCATCGTCGATGCCTCGCAGTTGGTCGGCAGCCAGCTCGTATTGGACAAACTGCTCACCACCTTGCTCCAGGTGGTATTTGCCAATGCCGGTGCCGAACGCGGCACACTCTTTTTGCGCCGCGAGGAGGGACTCATAGCCGCAGCTTTTGGCCAGGTCAGCGCGCCGGAGGAGTACACGGTCGATGCCACTGTGCCGATTGCCCAATGGCATGGCGGCGCTCGCGCCATCGTACAATATGTCAGCCGCACCCATGAGGCCGTCATTATGGGCCGAGCCGGTCACAGCGATCGATTTGCCCACGACGAGTATCTCGAACACAACCGCGTGCGCTCCCTCTTGTGCATTCCGCTATTGCGCCAGGGAACGTTGGTGGGCATTTTGTATCTTGAGAATAACCTTGTCGACAATGCATTTACCGAGGAACGAGTATACATCCTACAGCTCCTCGCCGGCCATATAGCGATTTCGCTGGAAAACGCCGCATTGTATGCTGATCTATCGCGGGCGCTCGCCGATGCCAATGAGAGCAACCGGCTAAAGACAGAGTTTTTGGCCATGACATCGCATGAATTGCGTACGCCCCTCAATGCACTGACAAACTTACCCGACATCGTACTCAGCCGCATGGAAGAAGTCGAAGTCGTCCACTGTCAAGCATGTGGAGAGTCCTTTGAGTGTGACCCTCCCGAGGTGAGGCCGAGCACCGCAGCATGCCCCAGCTGTGGCGCTGGCGATTTGCAGCGAAAGCTGGCCTGGTTTACCGACATGGAGCCCGGCGAACTCGTGCCCTTGATGCGGGATATGCTCAAGAGTTCGCACTACCTACTCGCCGTCGTCAACAGTATTCTCGAGTTGAGTCGGCTCGAATTCGACCGCCGGGAACCATCTCGCCATGACATCGACATGGTCACACTGTTTCGCGACATCGAAGAAAGCCTCACCGTCATGGCGGTCGAGAAAGGAATTGCGCTGACGTTTTCCGTCACCGAGGCAGCAGCAGACCGGCGGCTACACGGCGATCCCATCCAGATACGACAAATCGTCACCAACTTAGTCGATAACGCGATCAAATATTCGCCCCGCGAGTATGGCCGAGTCGACGTCGAATGCGAACACACAAGTGGGCCACCGGCCATCTGGTATATTCGCGTGCGAGATAACGGCATTGGCATTCCACGTGCTAGCCAAGAGTACATTTTTGACAGCTTTCGCCAAGTGGACCAGGGACGAACCCGAGAGCACAGCGGTGTTGGCTTGGGTCTTGCTATCACCAAGAAACTATGCGACCTGCACCAGGGAACCATTTGCGTCCATAGCGAGCCTGGCCAAGGCAGCTTATTTGTGGTGGAATTGCCTGATTATAACGATCAAAGTGGGGTGACCACAAGGGGCGGCGTTGAACCTGAGATGGGGCCCCAAATGGGGACAACTATGGAGCCAGAGCTCGGAATACGAGATAGTTCCGAGGACCAAAGTGACGACGACTGGCCACTGCGCTCAAGTGATACAGCGACATCATGAGGATTAACGCAAAATGAAACCCACCCGTAAAAACCAGAGTTGGGGAAGAAAGCGCAGCGATAAGGTTTCCGATCGACGCAAGCCGCACATATTGTACGTCGACGATGATGACACCAATCGTGAGATCATGAAGCTCCGATTGCAGAAGCATTATACGCTCATCCTGGCTGCCAGCGATCGCGAAGCCTGCGCAGTAATGCGCGATCGCCACGCGGAGCTGGACGGGATTCTCATGGACGTCGAACTGCAGGGCTCGGAGCTGAACGGCATCGAATTGGCCAAGTTATTCAAGGGGCGATTGCACGATCCACGACTGCCGGCATATGCGATGGGATTGCGAACAACGGCGGCGCCTTTATTCTTTGTGACTGCCTTCGATCAGGAACTCAGACAGAACGATGCAGTCAGCGAGTCCGGAGGGGACGGGGTCTTCGCCAAGCCTGTCGATTTTGCCGAACTCCATCGGACGTTGGAACGCGCGCTGGGTGGAGTGTAGAGGGGCAATGTGTTGTAAGATTGCCCTATGAGTCACGAAACGTTTATCGTTGGCACCGGCCGGTGTGGGTCCACCATGTTATCGAATATGCTGAGACAGCATCCTCATATATTGAGTTTGTCAGAGCTTTTCGCCATGGTATGCGATATTGGTGGACGTATCCCAGACGCATTCCCCGAATCCCCCCTTGACGGGGCCGATTTCTGGCGGCGCATCAGCGCCATCACGCCGCGATTGAACATCGCCATCCGCCAGGGGGTCGCGGTGTCAGAGATCCTCTACCCGTACAACTCGGGCTCGGCGAGATTTTCGGCAGAAACCGGAGTCCCAGCGATTCTGCAAACCACCCTACCCCATCTGTCGGACGACTACGACGCCCTTTACGAAGAACTGCGCGAACCGATATCGGCCAGACCTGAAGCCCCCGTTGGCGAACACTACAGACACCTATTTGACTGGCTCCGCGATCGTATGGGCAAGCGAATGTGGATCGAGCGTTCCGGGGGTACATTTGTGGTTATCGAACAGCTCTATGCCGCGTTTCCCGATGCGAGGTTCATTCATATTGTGCGAGACGGCCGCGATACAGCCATGTCGATTCACAATCATATTGGCTTTCGTATATTCATTACCGCGACGATGTTGACAGACATGCTCGGTGTCGATCCATATGAATCGGCAGATCGCACGCATTTAGACCGGGTTCCAGCGCCAATGAGGTCTTTTTTGCCTGAGAGCTTTGATACTGCAGCGTTTCTTTCGTATCGGATTCCCCTCAACACGTGTGGCGCACTCTGGTCGCAACAGATCGACAGTGGCCTGCGGGTCTTGAACAAGGTGCCCGAAGAGCAGATACTCACTCTGCGCTACGAGGATATTTTGGCCGAGCCAGCACAGCAGCTCGAACGAATGACCGGCTTTATCGGGGAAGAATATCACGATGCCGATTGGGTCAAGCGGTGCGCGGCAATGGTGCGGAAACCGAGACACTCTTGGCGCGATTTGCCGGCCGACGAGGCGCGCGAGCTCTCTCGCGCCTGTCAACCCGGCCTGGATATGCTGCGCGAGATTAGCGTGGAATATCAAGCGTTTAAGTGATCGGCCGTTTCCACGACCATGGGTCATTGCATCGGAAAAACTCGCAAAAACCTGCGAGAATTTCGTAGCCGCCGCCCCATGGTCGATGGCGCTGATGACCGGGCACGGAGCCCCCCGTGAGCCATCATCTCGAGGCTTGTTTTAGGCAACGACGGAGTATTCGAACTCGAAGTCCCGAGGAATGCACAAGTCGAGCTGCACCAGCCTCAACGGCGGAGCGGTTTGCGTTGGCGAACCAAGATCAAGCGATACGGCTGCTCCCAGTTTTCGGGCAAATATCATATGCACGGCATGGCCATGCCGTGATGGAGCTCGCGAACATATTGCATATATGCGTCGGGCATCCTCACCAACCTAGAGGCTCCCAGGTTGCCATAGGCGGGTTGATCGAAGCAGTAGGTCTCGAATAGCAGCGCCACACCGCGGCCAAAGCGGTGTCCCCACTCATGGATCAGGACCGCGGCTCGATCCGGGGCCGTGGTATATGTACTCCAGAATACGGGGCAGATATGGATATTGTCGATAGTCACGGCCGCATTGTTGGAACCGCACCAGCCGTGCCAATACGATTGACTGGGCTCACATTCGTAGATGGCCTCGACATCGGCCCGCAGCATCGAGGATAGCGCGGTCCTGACGTGGGACCACAAACGGGTCGCCTCCGGCGTCGTGGCCGGCAGGGTGATGCGAAAATGATTGCGCGCAGCGGTACGCACCGCCGGAGAAGGCGGCGTTGCCGCGCTCAGGGTATTGGCGTTGCGCAGCATGCGGACCGCCAGCGCGTGGGCTGTGCGCAAATTGTTCCGCTGGGTAGTGGTGCAATCTTCGGTGCCAGCATCGTTGATGGCCGGGGATAGAATGGCATGGGCGCGGCGGTATTCGCTCAAGGTGAGATCATCGCGGAGGTCATTGACCAAATCGCCGTATTTGCCCCGGTAGTCTCTCTCCAGCTGTTGCAAGCCCGCATTGTTGCCGCGCAGCGCTTCCAGAACCCGAAAGATCGTGGCCTCGTCCGTGCCCCAGCCCGCCATGGCCAGATAGATCTCGTCTTCGGGCTGCAGCATGCCTTGATTCAGCAAGCGTATCGCATGAATGAGCTCGCTGCCGCTCAGCTCGTCGCGCAAGTCGGCCTCCAACTCTCGTTGGGTCAAGTTGCGGTAGGCTGTGCGGATCGCCTGTCTCTCGGCCGCCGTGCGTCCGGTGAGGGCGGCAAAGATCGCCGATTCGTCAGTTCCCACCCGATCCATGGCCCGGTTCAGCTGGCGGGCAACCATGTCGGCCAGTGTCGTGCCCGTCGCCGCACCGGTTCCCATGCCCGTGGGCGAGAACAGTCCCAGATGTTGCATCTCCGAGTCGGTGAGCTCGTCGCGCAGATCGCTCATCAGTTCGCGACCGTAGTTCTGCTGATAGACCCGCGCAATGGCGTCGAGCTGAGGCTGGGTGCGCCCGGCCATGGACGAATAGATGGCCTCTTCATCCGTCCCCGGACCTGACATGGCATCGTGCAATCGGCGCGCAATCTGCTGCAGCATTTCGTCGGACAACCCGCCATTGGCGGGTGCTTCAGCGCCGCCGCCAGCGCCGCCGCCGGCCTCACCGGCCTTTAGTCGCTGCATGGCGCGCGGTGTCGCCCCTTGCTGCACCACGTGGGTCAACTCGTGGGCCAACAATTGCCGCCCAGCCGAGCTACCCGGCGCGTAGCGACCGGCGCCAAACACAATGTCAGAGCCGACGGTGAAGGCATCGGCGCCCACGGCGCGCGCTGCCGTGGCCGCGCGCGCATCGGCGTACACGCGCACCCGAGACAGATCGGGCGTGGCTCCGACAACTCCCAGCCCCCCGTTACCGGTGCTGCGGGCCCTCGCTGGCGCGGCTTCACTCCGGGCAAGATCGCGCTCGATGCCCCGAGCCTGGCGCTCCCATGGATCGCCGGGCCGATCGAGCACAAGCCGGCCCTGCGTCGATGGCGCGTGCACCGCGAGCACGGGCGTGCGGGCAAAGCTGCGACCGAGGTGGGTTTCCATGATCGCGCGTGTGGCGGGGTCCAACGGATGACCGGGCGAGCTCAAGGCTGCGTCGGTGGTGCCGGACATATCATCACAACTGTGCCTGTGGACATCGTGGCTCTGGAATGAACTGCGGCGCTGCATCCGCTTGCCGGCGCACGCGGTGCACTCCTCCTCGTCGGTCTGCGAGTCGCAAGTACAGCGGCGCTGGATCACGCCGCGCGCTGGCCACCGCATGGTTTTGCTCGCTTGCCGAGCGTGCTGGGGTTCCGATTGTGTTTCACCACATGGTGCTTTTGATTGCGATCGCACGGTGACCTCCGTCGTTCGTTCTATCCCACTCGCAGCAGATGGTAGAGGAGGGTGAGAATGCGGGCATCCGGGCTGGCCAGGATTTGCCCATCGGAGCGCCCGGCCATGACTTGCTCCATGAGCGTGGCATTCCACAGGGCCGCGCTGTGGACGCCACGCCCGGTCTCTACAACCATTCTGGGCTGATGTACCCGCATTGCGATGCGGTTGAGCCGAGACTCGCTGAGCTCTCCGCGCAAGAACGCCCGCCCCCGCTGAAAATACGGGTCCAGATCGATGAGACCGCTCCCGCAAGCCGCCGCCGCTCCGCTCAAATCTTCGGCCAGCAGTCGGCCGCCTTCTTCGGCAATGACATCGTTGAGAGCATCGAGGCCAAATAAGTGCCAGCCCTCATTGGTGGTTTTCTCATAGTGAATAAAGTACCATTGAACCAGCGCGGTGGGAGCCCAATGCCACTTGATGCCCGCGGCAAAATGCATGATGTCGGTCGGGTTTGGCCCTTGCGACCATGGGTCCATGAATCTGCCCCCGGCCACAGAGCCCGGCACGGGCGCGCCGAGAAAACTCGGGCTGTCAATATAACCGATTCCCCGTCGACCCGCTCGTTCCGCCATGTCCCGAAGCAGGCCATAGCCGTATTTGCTAAACCCCCCGGCCCCTTCGATCGTCATCTCGGTGATTGCGGTGGACGCAGCGTCGGAGCTGGGATTCTGGCAATACGGGCGCAGATACTCGCTGGACAAGAAGCTCTCGAAGCGACCCGATGCTGACGGCGCGGGCAGAGTCATGGCGTCAGCCCGGGTCTTGATTTGGTCGAGGATACGCCGCGCCCGTTCACGATGGGCTTCCATGTTCGCGAGCTCGGTGCGCTCGTGAGCCTCGGCCGGCCCTCGGATCGACTCCAAACGGGCACGGTCGGCTGGATCCGACAGATTTTCATACAGCCTGCGGTAATTGATGACCAGCACCACCCGCTGCTGCTCGGCAGGTGGTAACGAGGTGAGCAGGCGCAGTGCTTCTTGCGCGTCGGAGTCGGTGATCGCCCAGTCAAATACACCATAGGAAAGCAGGTCTTGAATCTGGGTGACGGTTTCGCTCACCGTTGTCGGCGGCCTGCCCACACGTGTGAGAATGCCCTCGAGAATGGGTCGATGGGTTTGCGGCAGATTTTCTTCTAGGCGCCCGATATTGATTCGGCGTAGCGCGGCGGCCTGCAGGCTGGGCGGCAGATTGGACAGGATCTCCAGCGCCTCGATGGCGTCCGCGTCGGTAATCGCCCAGTCAAAGAGCCCGTATGACAGCAGGTCTTCTATGCGCGCCACATCCGATTCCACGCTTTGCGGCTCGTCACTGCGCGCAATGGTGGTGGCCGCGAACTGCCGAGGCAAGACCAGAGACGACGAGCTCGCGCCCTGCTGGATCACGTGGGTGAGCTCATGAGCCAAAAGGTGCCGGCTGGCCGTGGAGTTCGGCGTGTACTCTCCGGAGCGAAAGGCCACATGGTTGTTCAGGGTAAAGGCGCGGGCATTGATCGCACGGGCCGCGCGATCGGCATGGCTGTCAGTGTGGATGCGCACGGGGCTGAAATTGGCGCCAAATCGCGGATCAAAGAACTGGCGCTCCGAGGCCGGCAAAGGGTGCCCTGCCCCGCGCAGGCCGCGGAGGGCGGCATTGGCCTCCAGCGAGGACATCGACCCGTGAACGGGCACGATCGCCGAGCGCCCGGGTGCGCGTTCGGCATCGCCCGCGCCCATAACCGTGGCGGCGACCCGATCTGCTTGCCGCTCGTGGGCGTCGCTTGGCTGAGAGACACGCAGCTTTGCTTGAACCGGCACAGACATCGTGGCATGAGGGGGGATGCGGCTGAAGTCGCGACCCACGCCGTCAGCCGTGCCGCTCACGCCGTCGGCGTCGCGGTCCCGCTCACCCTGGCTGCTCACGCCGCGCTGCAACACATTGGTGCGAGCGCGCGTGGACTGCATATCTGCGGCTGGGCTTATTTTTCCTGCAAATGGCATTTCGGCTCTCAGGTGTTGGCAACGGGTTTCACAATGCCTGCAAGGTGGGGACGAATGCCAGGCGTACGTCGTCGATGGTGTTATTGTTGGTGTCGATAATGGCCAGAGGGGCATAGTGTCGGTGCACGCCGTGCGGAACGCTGGCAACCGGCCCCTGATCGTCGCTGGGCCATTCGATGGTGCGCGTCGCAGTGCGGGCGGGAATCCACCAGTAGTCGCCGGGGCGATAGACGTGCGCGTCCTGGCCCGCCCCGGGTGGCTGGAATTGGATATTGACGCCATCCTCAAGCTCGATCCATGCGGTCCTATCCTCTCGTTCTTCGACCAAAAGCGTACCGGCAATGGTTGCTGCGCCACCGGCTGCCGGCGGTCGGGCGCGGTGGTCCCAGCAATGCAGCCGGCGGTGGGGCCCCTGCGAACGCTCGGGCGCATTGCTCAGCGTGACCCGCCATCGGCTGCCAGAAATCGGCTCAATCGATTCGACTTGGGCCAGTTCGTTGACATCGCCGTTGACCGCAATCTCGTCATCGACGACCTCGACCCATTGCCCCACCTCCAAGCTCATTCGGCTATCGCGGCCAACATCGCTCAAGGTGAGGGCGCGGGCCTCGATGGCGTCGATGGGATAGATCACCACGTTGTCGCGGCTCCATTTAAAGGTCGCTTGCCCGACCTGGCCACCGCGATGGATTTCGACCCGGTAGAGCTGGTTTTCATGACCGCGATAGCGCGCCTCGGGCGACGGCTCACAGGGATCGTTGCGGGATGCTGATTCCGGGTTGGTGGTCGCCTTGAGCCGGGGCAGCGCGCCGCGCAGATTGGTCACAAAGGGCTCATACGCGATGTGTCGGGTTTCGTCGGCGGAGAGATTCCAATCGGCCAATGCCCGCACCCGCCATTCGAGCTTGGCGCGGACCGCGGTGTCGGGCCCACCGAGGGCGGGTTCGCGAATGAACTCGTCCTCAATATGGGAGACATGGCGTTCCCAGGCTTCGAGGTACACCAGGTACCTTCCAAGTTCTGGAAGCCGCTCGCGCTCCGAATCATATCCCTCTTGCCCGATATAGTGCAGGGGCTGATTGTCGATGGTGCGGTTTTCGCAACGCACGCCGTCGACATAATAGATGCCGGGATGGATCAGCAAATCTGGCTCGCTGCCGCCGGTATGGCGCTCGATCTTGAAACCGGCGCTGTGCATTGGGCCCCAAAATGGCCCGCCCATGTCCAGGGCCAGATGGCGCAAGTAATGCCAAAAAATGGCTCCCTGCTCGTTGAGGTCGGCGTCTAGGTAGACCCGACCTTGCTGCTGCAACACCCGGGTGTAGCGGTCTTGCGCATGGAAGGTCCAGCGTGAGAAATCGCCCAGATAATTCATGGTCTGCTCCTAGATCGCGTCGATTAAATCGCGTCGATGAGGCCGGCGTTCATGCCGGCCGGGGTGTACTCTTCAATGCGGGCCTGAAGATTGGCCACGCGTTGCGCTTGATAGAGATCGTGAAAGGCGCCCATCTCGGCGCCGTCATCTGCGCCTTGCCAAATCCGGCCCGACACGCCGACACCGAGGCGGCAATAGGTCGGCTCGCCGTAGCGCGTGCTGTCAAAGCGCGGGCGCACGCGCCGCTCCTCGCGCTCTTTGTCGGCACCTTGCAAGCCGCGGGTCGCCTCATCGGGCTGGCAGCGATGCCGCGTTGGCGTCACCGACCCCGGACTCACATAGGAATAGCGCACGCAGCCGCGCTGAATGCGCCGGATATGTACATGCCCCATAAACAGGCTATTCTCGGCCAATTCGCACCCATGGGCCTCGACGCGGCCGATGACGGTCGAGCGCCGCACGCGCAAGACCGCGTGGGCCGATCCATGTCCGGGAGCACCAATGACCTCAAGCCCACTATCCGTGGCATCCACAATACTATCGTCAATGCTCAGACACATGGGGTCCGTGCGCACCTCATCCTTATAGACTTGGATCGTGCCGACAATGCTGTGCTCAATCGATACGCGCGCGTTGGTATGGTAGAGTTCGAGACTGGGCTCATTGGGGCGCAGCGGTTGGCACGAGGCGTCGATATTCCAGCCAGGAACCAGGGTGCAATGGCGAATACTCAGCTCGCTCAAATCGCCTTCTACGTGGACGCCGCGGCCGGTCACCAGCAGGCCCTCCAGGGTGAGCTGGGCCTGCGGCGGGCATGCCTCATCGCTCTTGAGCTCGGCGCGCTCGCCACTGGCATGGTCGGGCTCGGCGTCATCGTCACGGCCGTCGTCACGGCCATTGGGGCCGCCATTAGGGCCGCCATTAGGGCCGCCATTAGGGCCGCCATTGGGGCCGCCGCTGTCGGTGGACGACGCTGCCTGGCCTCGCGGCGCCACGGTGACCCGCAGGGAATCGGGAAGATTGCTATCCACGTCCAGAAGCCGGATAATGGGCCTCGTGCGCTCACCGGCCCGGATACTGAGACGCTGGCCGGGTTGCAGGCGAACATGCAGTCTTTCGGTATACACTTCGCTGTGGCCGAGCTCGATGATGGCCTCCTCCGGCGCTTCCTTGCGCCATGCGGTCAGCGCTTGGCGAATCGTCTGGTATTCGCCGGGTCCATGACCGACGCGAAACCAGCCAACGCCGGTCTCTGCCGCGCTGTCCTGTGGCTCGCCTGCGACTGGCGGCGAGATCGCTCGGGGATACTCGCCGCCACCGATATCGGCGCTAAATCCATAGTGATACGACACCCATACTCCCTTCGTGGGCAATTCGCCCGGACGAAACACAATGCGTCCGCGCACCGGATCTACCGCGATCTGACCCGGCGTGGCTGGATAGTCCCAGTTCTCGAGATCGCAGATACGCAGGCGCTCGGGCGAAATAGGCGGCGGCGCCCCATCGCCGAGCGGAGGGCGGTCCCATATGGCCAGGCTCTTGCCAACTCCGTAGTAGAGGTGGGGCTCGGCGGCCAGATGCCGGCGCCGGATTTTGACCGGCAACTCGCGCTCGCGCGC
>JAAUYH010212128.1_pt1 | contig 14749 bp, 9 predicted proteins | sample 7278061 | NCBI WGS metagenome assembly JAAUYH01 (sample SAMN14350203, study PRJNA611818) | marine sediment metagenome | isolation source: surface marine sediment (0.6m) | place: French Polynesia: Moorea | collected 2018-08
GGACCTTCGAGGCCAGCGCCGTCGACCAGAAACTCCTCATCCTGCTGAGCGACGGGGCGGACACCGGCAGCCGCATGAGCCCGGTCAACGCCGACTCCGATCGTGTAGATGTCGACTCCGTTCTGGGCGGCGATCGCGGCGGCATTGACCGGGCTCATGCGGCTGCCGGTGTCCGCCCCGTCGCTCAGCAGGATGAGGAGTTTCTGGTCGACGGCGCTGGCCTCGAAGGTCCGGATGGCAAGGCCGATGGCGTCGCCGATCACCGTGTGCGGCCCCGCCATGCCGACCTCGGTCTGGTCCAGGATGTCGCGCACCGTGCGGAGATCCTCGGTGAAGGGCGCCTGCACGAAGGCCCGGGTGCCGAACACGATGAGCGCGATGCGGTCTCCCTCGCGCGCCTCGACGAAGCGCCCGACGACGGACTTGACCGCGTCCAGGCGTTGCAAGCGCGACCCGTCCTCGGCCGGGAAATCGCGCAGATCCATCGACCCGGAGATGTCGATGGCCAGCACCACGTCGCGGGCCGCCTTGGTCTGCTCGATCGGCTCGCCGACCCGCTCGGGCTGCGCCAGCGCGACCACCAGGAGCACCCAGACAACGATCGCCGCGATCATCTGCAGACGGTTTCGCACCGGGACGACCGAGCCCTCGCGAGGCTCCGCCCCGACCGCCGAGGCGATGCGGCGGAAGAACGGGATCCTGAGGGCCGGCGCGCGCTCGCGCCGCGCCGGGGCAAGACGCCAGACCAGCCAGGGCGCCGGCAGCAGCAGCAGGGCCCAGGGAAAAGCCAGCGAGATCACGGCGATACCTTCCGGGCTCGGCGATGGCGGCGCACCCATCGCGCCGCCAATTCGGCGATGCCGGGCACCGGGCCGCTTGAGGCATAGGGCGCCGTGGCGATGGCGCGCCCGGGCCCTTGCTGGAATGCGGTCCCGTCACCGCTGGTCTCCAGGAAGGAGAGCCACGCCTCGCCATGCAGCCCGGCAACCGCGGCGCGCGGATAGGCGGCCAGCGCGGTGCGGCGAAGAATGAGCGCCAGCGCCGCCGGGTCGTCACCGGCCTTGGCGATCTCCGACAGAGCGGCGCGGCGATAGGCGTTGCGGCGACGCGCCCGCACCCACCGATAGCCCAGCCAACCGGCGGCCGCCGCTGCGACCAGCCCGAGCACCAGCCAGCCAGCCGTCTGCGGAAAGAGCGGGATCGGCGCCGGCTCGGGCACCGGCTCCAGCAGGTCGAGCAGCTCGACCAGGGTGAGCTGGGACAGGTCCTCGTTCACGGCCGCGGCCCGGGGTGACCCAGCAGCCTCAGGATCTGCGGCAGGGTCGCCTCGCCGGCGCTCAAGGGCAGCACCGGGACGCCGAGCGTGCGCTCCCAATCCAGGACCTGGGCGACACGTCCGGTGGTCATCTCAGCCAGCGCCCGCCGCACGCGGCCGGAGGTGGCGTCAAGCTCGGCCTGCAGCACGCCGTCGGACACCACGAGGCGCAGCGACTCGGGTATCTCCCGCGCGGTCGGATCGGTCACCAGGCATAGCACGACGTCGTTGTGGCGGCGCAGCCCGCCGATCAACTGCCGCGTCCGGTCGTCGATGTCGTCGAAATCGCTGATCACCAGAACCAGATGGTCGCGGCGGGCGATCCGGGCGACCGCCTCCAGCGGCCGGTTGAGCGGCATCGGCGCCGTCGTCGATGCTTCGGCATGCAGCCGGGCATTGGCCGTGGCGATGGCCGTCAGCAGCGCATCGACCGCGCGCCGGCTGCGCCCCGGACGAATCTCGGCCACGCCATCGTCGGTGAAGACGACGCCGCCGACCCTGCCGCCCTGGTCGAGGCTGCGAAACGCCGCCAGCGCCGCGGTCTCCGCCGCCGTCACCGACTTCATGTTGAGCACCGAGCCGAAGTACATCGACATACGCTGGTCGACCATGATCAGCGCCGGGCGGTCGCGTTCCTCGGTGAATACCCGCACATGGGCGGTGCCGGTGCGCGCCGTGACCTTCCAGTCGATGGTGCGGACGTCGTCGCCGGGCAGGTAGCCGCGCAGTTCCTCGAAATTCAGCCCACGGCCGCGAAGCCGCGAGGCATGGCGCCCCTTCAGCACGCTCTGCGGCGGCTGGCGCGGCAGGAAGTTGAGCCGCTTGGCCTGCCGCTCCATCCGGCGCAGATGCGCGATGTCGACCTGGATCCGGGAGTCGGGCGCCGTCGGGCGCCGTCCGTCCAGGAGACCGGTTCGCGTCCGAGCCGCCGTGTCGCGCATGTCGCTCCCCCTACGTCACAACCGTCACGGTTCCGCTGACGACCTTTTCGGACGTGACACTTCCACGTTGTGCCTCGAATCTCAATGCCGGCCGGTGGCGCGGCACGTCGTGGACCATCGCGTGGTTCGCTGGCCCGCACCTGAATTGATGATGCACCCGGCGTCGGATTCAGCATCTCCACCAGCGTTCCGATCGGCCGTAACGCATCTTCCCCCGGGTCATCGGAATTGCAGGTTCAGCGAGAAGAAGATCTGCCACTCCGGAAATCCCGGACCATCGTCGGCGACCGAGACCTGCGGCTCGACAAAGAAGTTGAGGACCGTGTTGCCGCGAGTGATGACTTTGCCCACGCCCGCACCGACCGGCACGCCGTAGGTGTCGTTCTCGAAATTATAGGTCCAGATGGGCGCGGAGCGCAGGTACCAGCCCTCGCCGAGCTGATAGAAGGCGAATGGCTGGAGGGCGCCGACATTGAAATCATCACGGCTGCCCTCTCCAGCAAAGCTGTGCTGGTAGGTGAGCAGGTATCCGTATTGGAATACCCTCGATCGCCCATCGAACAGGACGTTTGTCAGGCCGGCGGACCATTTCTCACTGCCAAGATCCTCATCCGTCGCCGTCGGAAAGGTGAACTGCGGCCCGATGCCGAAGCTGAGCGCCGGATCTCCGGTGTCGATGAGCAACGCGGCGAACGCATCGGCATCGCCAAGCCCGAACTCCTTCTCGCCGTCGGGCGGCGTCGGGAAATTCCTGAACGGCACCGACCCGCGAAACAACCAAGTCGTGTCGCCGATCGAGAACGGCCGCGCATAGCGGACGATCGTCTGGAAGCCGTTCTCGTTCGATTCGGTGAATTCGCCGATATAGAAGTTCTGGAAGTTCAGGGCCCGCAGATTGGCCAGCGGATTGTTGGCCTGAGAATTGGCATCGCCGTCCGCCCTGTCTTCTCGCGTTTCCGCGAGACCAAGTCCCGGCGCGCTCATCAGCATGACGGCAGCGGCGAGAATCGCTGCACGTGTGACCAGCTGGGGCACTTGTCTAGACTCCCTGCAGAGCAATCCTCGATCGGAAAGCGGCCTCGCCGGTGGCGAGCGGCATTGGCTATCAGGAATTCGGACGAACGTTCGCGATCTGCCGATTGCGCCCACGACAGTGACCACCGTGTCGCGCATGTCGCTTGCCTCTAGGTCAGGGCCACCTGCGTCACGATCTCGTCGACGACCTTGTCGGGCGTCACCCCGTCGCCCTGGGCCTCGAAGCTCAGGGTCAGCCGGTGGCGCAGGACGTCATGGACGACGGCGCGCACATCCTGCGGGTCGACATAGTCGCGGCCGGACAGCCAGGCATGGGTGCGGCCGCATTTGTCCAGCGCCAGCGATGCCCGCGGGCTGGCGCCGATCTCGATCCAGCGCGCCAAATCCTCGGAGTAGGCCTCCGGCGTGCGCGTGGCGTAGACGAGATCGGCCATGTAGCGCTCCATCGCGTCGGCGACATGGATCGCGGCAATCTCCCGCCGCGCCTCGAAGACCGCCTCCTGGGCGATGACCTCCGGCGTCGCGCCGGATGGCTTCGCCGCGGCGGCCGCGGTCTCTTCGCCCCGGACCAGCCGGATCACCTCGACCTCGTCCTCGACCGGCGGATAGCTGATCAGCACATGCATCAGGAACCGGTCCATCTGCGCCTCGGGCAGCGGGTAGGTGCCCTCCTGCTCGACCGGGTTCTGGGTCGCCATCACCATGAACAGCGGCTCCATGCGATGGGTGGTGCCGGCGACGGTGACCTGGCGCTCCTCCATCGCCTCCAAGAGCGCCGCCTGGACCTTGGCGGGCGCGCGGTTGATCTCGTCGGCCAGCACGACATTGGCGAAGATCGGTCCCGGCTCGAAGCGGAATTCGCCGGTGCCGCCGGACTGGTGATAGACCTCGGTGCCGGTGACGTCGGAGGGCAGCAGGTCCGGCGTGAACTGGATGCGGCTGAAGGCCGCTTCCAGATTCCGGGCCAGCGCCTTGATGGCGCGGGTCTTGGCAAGGCCGGGCAGGCCCTCGACCAGCAGGTTGCCATTGGCCAGCAACCCGATGATCAGCCGCTCGATCACTGCGGCCTGACCGATGATCGAGTCCTGCATGCGCTCACGCAGCAAGTGGATCTGATCCCGCGCGGCGCTGGATGCGGCAGGTTTGCCGCCGGCGGGTGCATCACCCGGGCCGCTGCCTTCCACCGTCACCTCCCATTTCTTCTCCCCGCCGCCCTGACGAACGGGTGCAACAGGTCGCGGCCACTCCCGGTCGGGAGCAGCCGCGATGATCGTCCTGCGGCGAAGCCGCCGACCTTACTGCGATCCGCCCGCCGTTTGCAGCGTCTCCAGCACCTGGTCGACGCTGAAGCTTGCCGGTCTCTGCCTTGGCGGGAACTCCTCGAATGTCCCGATGAAATCCGCCACATAGGCCTGGGCGGGCACCAGGAAGAAGACCCGGTCGATCAACCAGTCGTAGTACGTGTTCGAGGTGAAATAGGCGCGCTCATAGGGATCGCGCCGCAGGTTGAAGATCAGCTGGATTCGCAGCTGCTTCCAAGGCTCGATCCACGCCTCCAGGGTCTCCTTGCGCTCCTGCAGCAGGAATATCGCCTTCCAGTCGCCATAGCGCAGCGCCGTCAGATCGCCCGTGTCGGAGAAGTAGAAGATCTCCCGTCGTGGTGACTCGTCGGTTTCGCCGCGCAGCAGCGGCAGGATGTTGTAGCCGTCGAGGTGCACGTTGTACTCGCGGCCGATCGCCTGCACGCCGCCCTCTATGAGCTCTTCCTTGATGTCCGGCTCTCCGGCCGCGGCCATGAAGGTCGGCAGCCAGTCCATGTGGTGCACGATCTCGTTGGTCACGCTGCCGGGCTCGATCTCGCCGGGCCAGCGCACCATGGCCGGCACCCGCCAGCCGCCCTCCCAGTTGGTGTTCTTCTCGCCCTGGAACGGTGACGATGCGGCGTCGGGCCAGGTGTTCATGTGCGGCCCGTTGTCGGTCGAGTAGAAGACGATGGTGTTGTCGGCGATGCCGAGCTCGTCCAGCTTGTCGAGCAGCATGCCGACATGGAGGTCGTGCTCGACCATGCCGTCGCCGTACTCGTCCTGGCCGGAGATGCCGCGCAGCTCCTCCTTCACATAGGTCCGGAAGTGCATCCGGGTGGCGTTCCACCAGACGAAGAACGGGGTGTCCTGGTCGTTCGCTCGCTCCATGAAGTCCAGGGCGGCGGCCAGGGTCTCCTCGTCCACCGTCTCCATGCGCCGACGGGTCAGCGGCCCGGTGTCCTCGATTTGGCCGTCGGCGAAGGAGCGGATGACGCCGCGTGGGCCGAAGCGCTCGCGGAAGGCGGGATCCTGGGGATAGTCCTCGTTCTCCGGCTCCTCCTCGGCGTTGAGGTGGTAGAGGTTGCCGAAGAACTCGTCGAACCCGTGATTGGTCGGCAGGTGCTCGTCGCGGTCGCCGAGATGGTTCTTGCCGAACTGACCGGTCATGTAGCCCTGCTCCTTGAGCAGGCCGGCGATGGTCGGGTCCTCGATCTGCATGCCCTGGGACGCGCCCGGCAGCCCGACCTTGCTGAGCCCGGTGCGGAACACGCTCTGCCCGGTGATGAAGGAGGACCGGCCGGCGGTGCAGGACTGCTCGCCGTAATAGTCGGTGAAGATCATGCCTTCGGCGGCGATGCGGTCGATGTTGGGCGTCCGGTAGCCCATCAGCCCCATGGTGTAGGCGCTGATGTTCGACTGCCCGATGTCATCGCCCCAGATCACCAGGATATTGGGCTGCTCGGTCTGGGCCGAAGCCGTCGGGCCGGCCGCCAGGATGGCGACCGCCAGTCCGGCCGCCAGGCCGCGCACGGCCTTGCGCCAGCCCCCCGAATGAATGGATCCCATAAAGTCTGCCTCCCTTGTTGCGGTCCCGTTGGCGGGGACGGGTCGACACGCGTCGCCGAGTGTCTTCAGCTTTGTCGATTGAACAAGCGCCCGGACGTCGGTACCTCCCCAATGTACGAGCGTAGAGCGCTTTTTGGCGATTTCAAACAGTCGGGCTGCGACGGACGGTAGCGCCACCGGCGCGAACCGACGGCCTGTGCGCACGCTGCCTGTCGATACCCTATCGCCGTGAGCAGCAATGAGGGGCGCTTTGTGCGACCAACCGAACAACGGCGGAGTCGCGCAAGACGCCTCTCAGCGCCTTGCGCATGACCGCTTCACTCGGCGATCGGGGCGCCCGCGACGGCCTCATATGGGTCGGCTTGGGCGGTCTCCACGGGTGTCCCCTTGGTGCCGGGGAGGATCTCGAAGAGAGGATCGAAATCGACCATGGTCGAGGCGAGCTGCTGAAGGACACTCGCATCGCCCTCGATCGTGGCGGTGCCGTCAGCGATCTGGTCGTCGAGCTTGACCTCGCCGGCCATCGTTCGCTCAAGGTCCGAGCGGTTGATCACGAGGGTGAGATCCGGCGAGTCGGCCAGGAACCCTTCGATGTTGGTGAGCGTGGCGTTCTCCATCTCGACGATGAACTTCTCGCCGTTGTCCGGCGTGATCAGGTTGATGGTGAAGCGCATGCCCTCGGCCTTGCGGCTGTCCATGCGAATGCCGAGGAAGTTCAGGAACAGCTCGGTCGACATCGAACGGATCACATCCGGCGAACTCGATTTCGCCGTCGGCGCCGCCGAAATGCCGGTCCGGAGTTCATAGGCGCCGGCGAGGAAGCTGTTGCGCAGGCCGGGGTTCTCCTGCTGATAGCCAAGCTGCTCGTAGCAGTCGGCAAGGAGGTCTCGGGCCTCCTGGTTGTCGTTCTCGGCGAGGAACAGCTTGTTGAGGATTTCGACCGCCTGCATGTACTCGCCGGCGTTGTGCAGCTCCTGCCCCTTGGCCAGGATCGGCCCGGCCCCACCCATCATCTCGACATAGAGCGGTGCGGACTCGGTCGGGGAGGGCGGTATCAGGGTTGCCGGGTTCGCGTCCCAGTATCCGAGATAGCGGTTGATCACCGCGCGGCTGTTGTGCTCGGGCGAACCGTGATAGCCGCGGCAATGCCATTGCTGCTTCAGGCTTTCCGGCAGTTCGTAGACGTTGTGGACCTCGTTGATCGTCACGCCCTGGTTGGCGAGGTGCAGCACTTGGTTGTTCATATGGGCGTAAAGGTCACGCTGCGCCCGCATCACCTCCTGGATGCGCTCGTTGCCCCAGCGCGGGAAGTGGTGCGCCATGAACATCACATCGGCCTCGGTGCCGAAGAGGTAGAGCGCCTGGGCGATGTATTTCGACCAGATCAGGGCATCGCGCACCGGCGCACCGCGCAGCGTGTAGATGTTGTGCAGGTTGGCCGAGATGTTCTCGGCCATCCACAGCGCCTTCATCTCGGGGATATAGGTGTTCATCTCCGAGGGCGCCTCGGTGTTGGGCGTGTTCTGGAAGACCATGCGGACGCCGTCGACCTCGAGATACTCGATATCCTCCTCGACCACCTTGGTCGGCGCGATCAGCCCGGGGGTGCCGAACGACACGCGGTGACCGAGCCCCTGTCCGACAAAGCCGTTCGGGTGGATCTGCAACTGCTGTCCGTACTGGTAGGACAAGCGGCGGTTCATGGCGTTGCCGGCGTAGACATTCTCGGAGATCGTGTGCTCCATGAAGTCGCGCGGCGCGATGATCTCGATCCTGCCAGCGCGCACGTCCGCCTCGTCGACGATCCCGCGCACCCCGCCCCAATGATCGGCGTGCGAGTGTGAGTAGATCACGGCGGTGACCGGCAGGCCCTCGCCGACATGCTCCTGGAACAGGCTCCACGCGGCCCGCGCGGTCTCGGTGCTGAGGAGGGTGTCGAACACGATCCAGCCCGTCTTGCCGCGCAGCATCGTCATCTGCGACAGATCAAGACCCCGCACCTGGTAGAGGCCCGGCATCACCTCGTAGAGACCGTAATTCTGGTTCAGCCGCGAAATGCGCTGCAGCGAGGGATGGATGCTCGGCCAGTCCTTGTCCTCGTCGAGGAAGTCGAAGCTCTCCATGTCCCAGGCGACATTGCCCGCATCGGCCATGATCAGCTTGTCGGGCATCTTGGCAATGAGACCCTTCGCGTTCTCCTCGAAGTCGCGGGTGTCCGAGAACGGCAACGCCTCGCGCGCTTCGGCGAGCACGCGCAGCGTGTGCTCGGACGGCGCCTTGCCCTTCGGATGGAAGTGCCCCTCCAGCGGGGCAGACCCCTGCGCCATGGCAGGCGCATCGTCAAGAACGATGTGCCCTGCAACGGCGAATGCCGCCCCGGCCATCGGGACCGATTTCATGAAGTCGCGTCTTGTCGTCATTTTGTTGATCTCCCTGAACCCGGTATTTCCCGAGTTTGAATTTCTTAAGCCGCAGGCCGTTCAGCTTGTGCCGTCGATCGTCTTCAGCCCCGTCGCCGCAACAATCCCCCGAACCGTATCATCGTCATCATTGCTGACCTAGTGCGCGTCAAGTCGAGGTCAATTCGAGCGTCTGATCCATCCGACGACCGGGTCTGCGGCGAACTTGCTGGCTGGCCGCCATTCGTCATTCCGCAGCGACCATCGCTGGCCGTCTCATGGCACCGGCTTCGCCGCCGACACCGATCGGGGCTTCCGCACCCGCCGAGGCGCGTCGCCGGCCGACCGCCAGGCTGAACATCGGCGGCACGAAGTAGAACGAGACCACCGTCGACAGCAGCACGCCGCCGGCGATCGCCATGGCGAAGGGCGGCCAGAATCCGCCGCCGCCGAGGATCAGCGGCAGGAAGCCGCCGAAGGTCGTCAGCGTGGTGGAGACGATGTGCCGGCTCGATTCCATCACCACGCCGCGGATGGCGCGGGCGTCGCCGGCGGCCGCCGCCGGGTTCTGCTGCAGGGCGGTCATGATGATGATCGCGGCATTGATCGACACGCCGATCGAACCGATCACCCCGATCAGCGCCTGGATGCCGAACGGGTAGCCGAATACCGCCAGCGCCAGGATGCTGAGCCCCATCGACAGCAGCGAGACCGCGCCGGCGACCAGCGACAGCCGGTAGGAATTGAAGGTCAGAACGATCGAGGCGACCATCAGCGCCACGATCAGGCCCAGCGAGCCGACCAGATTGCGCACCGTCTCCGTCCGCGCGTCGGCGTCGCCGCCATATTCGATGCGGTAGCCCGGCGGCAGCGGCAGGGGGGAGGCGGCGAGCTGGTCCTGGACCTGCTTCAGCGCCTCCTCGGGGAGCACGCCGAGTTGCAGATAGGCCTGCACCAGGTTGATCCGCTCGCCGTTGCGCCGGGCGATCGGGCTGTCCGACGGCACCAGCCGGGCAGTGCCCAGGGCGGAGAGCGGGATGCCCGGCCACTCGGCCCCCGCCACCGCGGCCGCCGGCGGCAGGACGTTGAAGGCGGACACCGCGTCGGCGCCGAGCCGCCCGGATTCCGGGACCCGGATCCGCACCGGCAATTCCTCCGACCCCTCGATCAGCGAGCCGCCGGTGGCGCCCTCGGTCAGGGTCTGGAGCTGGCGGGCGACCTCGGCCAGGGTCAGGCCGGCGAGCCGCACCCGGTCCTCGTCCAAATCGAAGACCAGCTTCGGGGCGCCGCCCAGCAAGGTGGCCCGGGTATGCGTCACCTCGGGCGTCGCCGCCATCATCCGCCGCACCTCCTCGCCCAGCAGGCGCAGCGTTTCCAGGTCCGGGCCGACGATGCGGATCTCCACCGGCGCCGCCACCGGCGGTCCCTGCACCAGGTCGCGGACGATCACCTGGGCCTGCGGCAGGCCGCGATCGAGCGCCGCCTGCAGGCGCGGCACCATGGCCTCGGCCGCCGCTTCGGTGCGGGTGGTCACCAGCGCCTCGGCGAAGCTCGGCACGCCATCCTGGTCTGCGGTCATGTTGTAGTAGAAGGCCGGCGCGCTCTCGCCCAGGAACCAGTGCACGTTGCGGATCTCGCCCTCGGCCCTGAGGATCGCGTCGGCCTCCGCCACCGCCGCCTCGGTCTCCGCCAGGCTGGCGCCGTCGGGCAGCTTCATCTGGACATAGAACTGGTCGCGCTCGACGCCGGGGAAGAACTGCGCGGTGAGGGTGGGGAAGGCGGCGAATCCGATCAGCGGCAGCACCAGCGCCGCCAGGATGCCGAGCGCCCGGTGGCGCAGCGCCAGGTCGAGCGAGCCGGCGAAGACCCGCCCCAGCAGGCCGGAGCGGGCGCCGTTGCGCCACCAGGCCGGCGCCAGATCGCCGCGCGGCAGCAGGAAGCCGGCCATGGCCGGGGTGACGGTCAGCGCCAGCAGCAGCGAGACCACCAGCATGACGATGACGGCGGTGGCGATCGAGCCGACGAAATCGCCGGCCGGGCCGGGCAGGACCGCCATCGGCATGAAGGCGAAGACGGTGGTGGCGGTCGAGGCCGCGAGCGGGACGGCCAGACGGCGGGACGCGGCGGCGAGGGCCTGGGCGCGGGCCATTCCGGAGGCGATGCGCCGGCGGATCTCGTCGGTCATCACGATCGCCGCGTCGACCAGCAGGCCCAGCGCCACGATCAGGCCGGTGACCGACATCTGATGGATCGGCACGCCGAGCCGCTGCAGCACCGCCAGCGACAGCAGGCTGGTCAGCGGCAGCATCAGCGCCACCACCAGCGCGGCGCGCCATCCCAGCGTGACGAACAGGACCGTCACCACCAGGCCGACGCCGATCGCCAGGTTCTGGGCCAGGGTGCCCAGCCGGTCGGCGGTGTAGGTGCTCTGGTCGAACAGCAGGCGGTGTTCCAGCCCGGCCGGCAGCTCGGCCTCGAAGGCCTCCAGCGTGTCGCGGACCCGGGCCATCCAGGCATCGACCTGGCGGTCCGGCTCCATGCGCGCGGCGACCACCACCGCCCGCGATCCGTCGGCGAAGGCCTTGGTCTCCACCGGGCTCCGCACCGCCCGCTGGACGGTGGCGACGTCGCCGACCCGGACCAGGGGCCCCTCGGCGCCGCGGCGCAGCACCACGGCGCGAATGCGGTCCAGGGAGTCGATCTCGCCGGTGACCTCGATCAGGTAGTCGTCGCTGGCGCCGCGCACCCGGCCGGCCTCGACCTTGGCGTCGGCATCCGCGATGGCGGCAGCGACCGCGTCGACAGTGAGGCCGATCGACACCAGGCGCAGCGGGTCGACCTCGACCAGCACCTCCTCTTCCGGCGCGCCGAACAGGCGCACCGTCTTGGTGCCGCCGACGCCGCGCAGGCGGTCCTGCAGCAGTTCGCCATAGCGGCCGAGCACGGTGGCCGGCACGTCGCGCCCGTCGCGCGCCACGATGGCGCTGATCGCGGTGTAGGCGCTGGTGCGGTCATTGTCGAAATCCGGCTCCGGCACGCCCGGTGGCAGGTTCACGGCGGCGTCGGCCAGGGCGTCGCGGACCTCCGACCAGGCCTGCTCGATCTCGGAATCGGCGATGAACTGGGAGAGCTCGACGCTGATCACCGAGATGCCGGTGCGCGAGGTCGAGCGGATCTCCTCGATCTCCTCGATCTCGCGCAGCTCTTCCTCGATCTTCTCCGTGACCAGCGCCTCGACCCGGGCCGGATCGGCGCCCGGATAGGGGGTGATGACGGTCGCGAACAGATTGGTGATGGTCGGGTCTTCCTGGCGGCCGATGGTGATGAAGGCCGCCGTGCCGACGGCCACGATCATCGCGATGGCCAGGGCGAAGAACCGTTTTTCGCGATAGAGGAAGGCGCCCATCCCGGGCTACTCCGCCAGCAGCGCGACGCGCTGGCCGGGTGCGGTGCGGTTGCCGCCATTCACCACCACCCGGGTATCATCGGCGAAGGTGCCGCGGACATAGGCCCTGCCTTCGTCCACATGGATCACCTCCACCGCCTCGCGGCCGGTGACCGGGCCGGCATCGCCCGCGACCACCGTGGTGATCACCCACAGACCCTTGGGCCCTTCGCTCAACGCCGCCAGCGGCAACCAGGCGCCGCGGGCCGGGACCCGGCGCTCGACCGCCAGCTCGACGATCTCGCCGAACGGCAGGGGCGGCGGCTCGGCCAGCTCGAACAGCACCGGGACGGTCCGGGTGCCGCCGGTCAGGTCCGGGCGCAGCGCCGTCACCTGCGCCGGCATCTCGACCGCGTCGCTGGTCAGCACCACCCGGTCGCCGGCCGCCAATTGCGCCGCGGCATCTGGCGACACCCCGATGCGGACCTGGGCCCGGTCGGATTCCAGCAGGTGGATCACCGGCGCGCCGGCCGAGACCACCCGTCCTTCATCGGTGAAGCGGTCGGCGACCCGGCCGGCGAACGGCGCCCGGATCTCCGATTTCGCGATGTCGATGTCGATCGCGGCGATGGCCGCGTCGATCCGGGCGATGGCCGCCGCCGTCGCCTCGACGCCCAGCCGGGCCTCGTCATAGCGCTGCATCGAGGCATGCCCCTGGCGCTGCAGGGTCGCCTGGCGCTCGGTGGTCAGGCGCGCCAGTTCCAGATCGGCCTCGCTCCGGCGCCGTTCCGCCTCGAGCTGGCTGCGCTGGACCAAGAGCGGTTCCACATCCAGCCGCGCGACCACCTGGCCGGCATCCACCCGGTCGCCCTCGTCGACCGCGACCTCGAGCAGCAGGCCGGCGCGTTCGAAGGACATCGGCGTCTCGCGGGCCGGCTCCAGCCGGCCGGCATAGCGGTCGATAACCGAATAGGCGTCTTCGACCCGCAGCATCTGGGAGGCGACGGGCAGCGGCGGGGTGGGGTCCACGGTCCCGACCCGCGCCGCGGCGCGCTGATGCAGGATCGTTGTGCCGCCGGCGATCGCCGTCACCAGAAGTCCGGCAACGCCCAGGCTTGCCACCGCGGTGACGAGGCGCCGACCGATCGACGGCTTCGGCGATTTGGTGTTGCGCTCCATCATCCGCATCCCTACATCAATGTTACGGCTACTAACATATGTTAGTCCTGCTAACATGCAAGCGCCGAATCGAAAAAATCGCGCAATCGGAGGGGATTTGAGCGGCGAGGTGGGTATCAAGACGGAGTCCAAGGCACCGCATCGCAAGGCGTCCTATCACCATGGTGATCTGCGGGGCGCGCTGATCGACGCGGCCCATATACTGATACGCGACAAGGGGCCCGAAGGGTTCACTCTGGCCGATGCCTGCCGGCTGGCCGGCGTCTCCACCGCGGCGCCCTACCGCCATTTCGCCGATCGCGGCGCGCTGATCATGGCGGTGGCGGAGCGCGGATTCGGCATGCTGCGGGAGCGCACCGCCGCCGCCCGTGACGCCCATCCCGCCGGCACCGAGGAGAGCATCGTCGCCATGGGCCAGGCCTATGTCGCCTTCGCCACCAGCGAGCCGGCGGTCTTCAAGCTGATGTTCGGCGCCCATCCCGACGTCAAGCCGGTCGGACGGCCGCAGGCCGACGGGCGGCCATGCTTCCAGGTCCTGCTGGATGCGGTCGATGCCTGGATGGCGCGGGTCGGCCTGCAGGGCCGGCCGACCCTGGACGTCGCCCTGCCGCTGTGGACGATCGTGCACGGCACCTCCTACCTGCAGATCGACAAGGATTTCTGCGCCGTGGCCCCCGGCTGCGATGTCGACGAGCTGGTGCGCCGGACCGCGCTCGCCACGCTCAAGGGGCTGATGCCCGAATAGCCCTCGGCCGCGGCGGCCCGCCGCGCTATACAAGCCTGATGACGACTGAGACGGGCATCCGACGATGAGCGGCCCGGCGACCCGCGGCCCGGACCCGGAGGCGGCGATGGCGGAGGCCGTGCGCCGCTACCGCGCCGGGCAGCGCGACGGCGCGCTCGAGCACTGCCGGCGCCTGCTGGTGGCGCATCCCGACCATGCCGGCGCCGCCCATCTGGCCGGCGTGATCGAGGCGGAGGCCGGACATTTGGGCGAGGCGGTGCGTCTGCTGAGCCGGGCCGTCGAAAGCGCCCCGAACAACGCACCGGCACTGGCCACCCTGGCGGCGTGCCTCGCCGGTTGCGGCCATCCGCTCGAGGCGGTCGAGCACTATCGGCGGGCGCTGGCCGCGATGCCGGGCCTGACGGAGGCGCGGATCCGGCTGGGTGATCTGCTGGCCGATCTCGGCCGGCGCGACGAGGCGATCGCGTGCTATCGCCGGGCCGCCTCGGAGCGCCCGCAGGATGCCATGCTGTTGAGCAACCTCGGCAGCCTGCTGGCCGAGGAGGCCCAATGGGACGAGGCCATCGCGGCCTTCCGCGCCGCCCTTGCCCTGGACGGCCGGCTGACCAAGACCCATGCCAATCTCGGCACCGCGCTGAAGGAGATCGGCCGCCTGGACGAGTGCGTCGCCAGCTACCACGCGGCCCTGACCATCGACCCGACGGAGCACTCGGCCCTGACCGGTCTGGGCGCCGCCCATCTGAAACGCGCCGAACCCGACGACGCCGTCAAGTTCCTGGAAAGGGCGGTCGCCGCCGGCCCGATGCCGACCCGGGCGCTGTGCTACCTCGCCCTGGCGCTGACCTCGGCTGGCCGGGGCGACGAGGCGCTGAAGATCGCC
>JAAUYH010226622.1_pt1 | contig 14749 bp, 16 predicted proteins | sample 7278061 | NCBI WGS metagenome assembly JAAUYH01 (sample SAMN14350203, study PRJNA611818) | marine sediment metagenome | isolation source: surface marine sediment (0.6m) | place: French Polynesia: Moorea | collected 2018-08
GTTACAATTAATGCTAATATTGTTAACATAACTTAATAAAATTCTGAACTATTAAATAATATGACTACTATCACTGACGAACACGGCATCATCAACAACTTCGCTAGAGAGCCTAAAATGTACTATGCAGCAGCTCCCTCTTCTCAAGAACAACGTCGCTATGTACTTTGGGGCTTGCTTGCTTCGGTTGTAGTTGCCGGTTCAGTTTTGACTGCTGTTATCGTCAGCTAAACGATCATTCGATACCAAGTTCCTTGAGTAGAAAACCTCGGAAATATTCCGAGGTTTTTTATTGACTAAAAACTCACCGTTCGCGGACTAGGTTATAAGAAAAAATACTTATCAAGGCATTTGTAGCTCCAAAATCAAGGATTATGTTGAGTTTTCGACCAACCCAGAGTAAATCTCTGGGGACAAGCCTAAAAAAGTTAAAATTTTTGACTGCAAACGATTAAGAGGAGTGAGAAAACTTAATTTTGGGGGATTTTCATAGTTCAAATGAACTATAAAAGCGTCCTTGAATTTCTTTTTTGATCTACTGACATTGTTTTATTACTTCTTCTTCAGAATATTTTGGGACTTCTAGTGTAGGATTTAAACCAACTGTATAGTAGATACCATTAGTATAATATCTAACTTCAAAACCCTGATCTAATAACACTTCTGCTTGATAATTTTCTCTTATGGTGAAAGAATAATTATTAGTGTTTCGCCAATCTTCAAAACTAACTCTTCTATCTTTATACCAACGACTTTTTTCAATTGGTTCTCCTTGAAGGATAACCGTCTGTTTTCTATAATGATCAACGCATTGCCCATCTGTATTTTGTTGGGCTTGAACGCTGCTCAAACTCTTCATACTTAAGAAAATTAGGACTGTAGAGAGACAAGTTTGAAGTATATTCATCTTATTTAATAAAAATTCTTTAATATTCATTCTTAATTATGCTATGAACAATGTATTTAACAAATAGCGATCGCATGAGTAATTTCAAACTACCCTGTGAATAAAAAACAAGGTCAGACTTTTTCAACAAGAACTAATTATATTTTTTGTTTATCAGTATTTTAGTCAAGCGATCGCAAATTACACGATCAAAATATCAAGCAAGTGGTTGAGATCTATTTTTACTGTCTCAAACACTAAAAGCTGCAAAATTTTCTAGATTGCCCCTGGTGACACTTTGGCTAGTTTTTCCTTCCCAAGTCCCGTTAACAGGACTAAAACTCAAGTAGGAAAGAGTTCTGATAGTGTAACAACACGATAACCTCTTTGATTTAGTTCAGGTAAAATTCTTTCTAAAGTTAATGCTGTTCTCTCACCCCACAAGCCACTATCGTGCAAAATAATGACTGCACCTGGATATGCATTAAAGAGAATGTGTTTCGCAGCAAACCAGGATGAAGGAATATGAGTATCAAAAGGAAAGATAGACCCTAGCGCAACTTGGTAACCATGCTTAAGAGCAATCTTAACCATAACGTTATTACACCAGCCTCCCCCTGGGCGCAACCAGTGAAGTTTAGCAAATTTAGAGAGTACTGAATGAGCTTGTAATAACTCTACTTCAAACTCTTGCGGTGAAAGTTTTATACTTGGTATGTCTTCAGTTAGATGATTCCCTAACTCATGCCCTTGGTCAAGTATTTCTTGAATCAAAAGCTCATTTCCCTTTATCCTGCTGCTAATAACAAAAAAAGTAGCTTGTGCTTCATAATGTTGCAGTATTTCCAAAATTCTCTCTGTTGTTGCAGAGTCAGGACCATCATCAATTGTCAGCGCAATTTCAGGGTTATCAGTTTTAGCAAAATATACAACTTCAGGAACTGCTAATGCCAAAATTGAAAGTAACCATCGAGGCTGTAAAAATAAAACTGAACCAGCAAATAATCCTGTTAGGGACAGCAATAGAAATAAATAACTGAACATAATGACTCATGCATTTGAGTTCCAATACCTACAGGAACTCAATCCTAAAACCAAATAGATTGACCTCAAAGTTGCATAATTTTACTCTGAAGGCATATTCCATTTAGTATGCCAAAGGTTCTCAATATCCTTTATAATAGGATAATTCTGTAAGTTGTTCCATCCATCCCGCAAATTTTTTTTCTGACGTTCGGTTAGTTTCCAGGATAGCGGCTGATTATATATTTTTCCAGAAGACCCATCCGGAAAGAAGATAAGGTATGGCTCAATTTCCACCTTATCTTTCCATCGACTTTGTAGCAACTCGGCTTCTTTCAAGTTGCGGGCAACTTGAGAAGAATATATTGCCAAATATTAGGTAGGTATGACATAAAGCCAAAGAGCAATCAATATAGCTAAAGTGAGAACCCAAGCAGCTATACTCCAGAAGCCTTCCAAGGGTAGTATAGCGCTACGCGCAAGTCAAAAGTCAAAAGTCAAAAGTTGACTACAACAGGTTTTCAGCTTATACCAATGTCCTAACCTGAGTGCGTAGTGCTATATATATAGGTATCTAGATGGTTTGTTAGGCATTGCATTTCTGACTAATGAGAAGAACTGTATTTTTCCATTTTCTCTGCCCTTGTATCTTTTGTGAATTATCTCATGCTAAAGAAAGATTAATTTAAAAAGTTTACATAAAAAAATATTTTTGGAAGCATAAAATTTAGGAATGTGATCGCTGATTTACTCCATCAGGATGAACTTCACAGATTCAGTAGAGTTATCAGTCATCAATGAACAGTTGTCAATTGATTATTCAGGGTTCATAATTCATAATTTACGCGATAAACTAAAATGTGCTTGCTATTGAGGAAGAGAAATGGAGCTAGAATATCCTGAAGACTTACAATATCTTGACAGTCACGAATATGTTCGCATAGAAGGTGAAATCGCAACCATTGGCGTTAGTGCCTTTGCGATCGATCAATTAGGCGATCTTGTATTTATTGAATTACCAGAAGTCGGCGACGCCATAGAATTAGGAGAATCTTTCGGTACTATCGAATCCGTAAAAGCAGTAGAAGATCTAAAACCTCCTGTCTCTGGTACTGTTATCGAACAAAATGAAACTGCAATAGAGACACCTGAATCTATTCAAGAAGATCCCTATGGAGAAGGTTGGCTTATTAAAGTACGGATGGATCATCCTGATGAAGAATTAACAGATGTTATGTCAGCTGCTGAATACCGCGCTTTAGTAGAAGGAGAAGAGTAAAACAATTGATAATTGATAAGGGTATCAACTTAAAGCAACGTGAGCGTCCAATGATTTTCCTTCATTAATGTCTGAAGAGAAACAATTTGTTCCTTAGGAGTTCGATAGCCTAAAAATCGTTAGTCTTGATGAGGATTCAGAATTCAGGAGAAGAATATAGAATTCATAGAAACAAAAGGATTACATTATCCTAAAATGCCCATAAAACACAAAATTAGTCTTAAAATTAGTAATTTGTACTACTGTATCTTTCGGTGCGCGTTCCCTATCGGTCGGTAAACTCGACTGGGGCGGGAATAGGGCTTGCCCTCGAATGAGGGGAACGCGCGAGTTTAACCTGGAGCAGAAAAGCTACTAATTAATACTTCCCCCCATCTCGGCGCCGCTGCTGACCGCGGAATGCGGTCAGCGCAGGCTCCTTTGATGCACTAAAACTTAGTTTTGTCGAACTCACGTTGCTTTAAGTTGATTGCCTCATATGGGATAATTTCTGAGAAAATTATTTATAGTTATTTCAAGATTATTTATTAAAAATGCGTTTTCAACCACCTATGACAATGATGGATTTCTTTGGCAAAAGTGAAGGAATCTGGTTTATTGAAAGAAGCGTACATCATTTTGATGTGACTCAAAACGAATCAGGTAGATCTAATCTCATTGTTGATGTGATTCAACCCGAAGATTCTAGAGTAGAGGAAGTCTGTTCTCTACAAGGAGTCGATATTTACAAAGCTAAAGGCGGTGCTAGTTTCCGTTGGATGGCAACTACTGATGAGAAAGAACCCAATGAAAACTATGCAGCTATATTAATAGATATTCCTGATGATGATACTGGATTAACAGGAAAACTAATCCGTAATAAAGGATATGTAGAAGGTATTCCCGTCGTAAGTCGTTACTGGTTTGGTCAAGATGGAATTTTAACTATCAACACAGACTATGACAATAATCAGGGGCAAGAACGCGCTTGGTTTATTAATGATGATTTTCGGGTTCGTGTTAGTACTACAAAAATGATGAACGGAATTAATCTCACAACTTGTTGTTCAGAACGTCGTTGTGTATCTCCCGAAGCTTTAGCAAAAATGGTGGAACGTCATCATGCTAGTGCCGCTGCGAGGCAATAGTCAGTAATCAGCAAGGCTCTTCGTAAGGACGGAGCAAGCAGTTCTCAAAGAATAAAAAAATAGAGCGACAAGATTTTAGCCTATTTTGATGATAGAACGACTTAAGGAATAGTAGAAAGAATCAATCATAGAATCAAGTTAATTGAGAAAAGAGGTTATGGGTTAACTAAATAGTATTTTTACTTATTATTTAGTAATACGATAAACTGCATTGTTGGATATAAAAACGTCAACAACTCGCATCCCCAAGAACAGGAATATCCTTGGCAAAGGAAGAGATTTCTTTCCCTGAATCTGTTTGGGTGGGGATATTGCTATTTAGTAATCCTTTTGTAAATTCTTCATCACTGTCAAGAGAGGAACTGGACTGAAACGAATTTGGATAACTGAACAATCCTAGAACCCAACATAGTCCTACTAAGAAAAAATATAGTTTCATTGACTATAAACTCTAGAATTATTGTGACTTAATTTAATTAATTCTCTGTTTTAAAATAAATTCTGCAATTGCTAAATCCACCCGAGTCGTTACTTTTAAATTAGTTTCTTCCCCCTCAACAATAGTTACCGGAAGTTGGCATTTTTCAAACAATGCAGCATCATCCGTTACCGTCCAACCCGACTCTTTTCCCCGACGATGACAATCTTTTAACAATTTAACCTCAAAACCTTGGGGAGTTTGGGCAGCCCAGAGATTGCTACGATCTGGAGTAGACTCAATAATGTGATTGGAATCAACAATTTTGATCGTATCTTTAACTGGAATAGCGGCAATCAAACCCTGACAAGTTTGCAAAGCTTCCGTACAACGATCAAATAACTCAGGAGTCGCTAAACATCTGGCTCCATCATGGATTAAGACTCTAATAGCCGATGCCGGTAAAGCTTGTAAACCATTGTAAACAGAATCTTGCCTGGTATCTCCTCCCTGAATAAACTCCACAGGTTTAGTTAATGCCAAATTGGTCACAATATTTTTAAACTCAGGAAAATCTATCGGTTGTCCCATAATTCCTATCCACTCAATAGTTACAGACTTCTGTGCAGCCAATAAAGTCCAAGCAAGCAAAGGTCGATCTAATAAATTTAATAATAACTTATTGCGATCGCTACCCATTCTTTTGCCCATTCCCGCAGCAGGAATTAATAAATGCATTTGCCTGATTTCCCAAAAAATAATCCGTTTCTCTCTATCATCTATTAAAATTGTGCACAGATGTAACTATAGATAAGGTGTATATTTTCTCCATAAGATGCGAATACTAGCCCTGATTCCTGGCGGAATTGACGCTCAAATCAACTTTTTCCCTACTCTGGAAACTCTCCATAGTACCTATCCCAACGCTAAAATTGATGTCTTAGTGGAACCTAGAGCAAAAAAAGCTTACCGGGTTTGTAAATACGTTCATGATGTCTTGTTATTTGACTACCAAGATCGCAACTCTATGGCGGACTATCTTAACCTATTAGGGATCTTACGCGATTGCGAATATGATGCAGCCCTCTGTTTTGGGACTCCTTGGACAGTAACATCAATATTATGGCTTAATGGTATTCCCATTAGAATTGGTGAGCAAAGTAACAAATCCTGGTTATTTTCTAAGGCAATACCTTTGAAAAAAGACCAATATGCAGCCGAAATGTATCATAGTTTCTTGGCTGGATTGGATATTCAAGCTGATTGTCCCAAGGTCAAAATTAATGTACCCCAAGAAGATATTGATTGGGTGGAAGCACGACAAAAAGGCTTAGGGATTCCTAGTGGCTATATTCTCTTGCATAGTAGTAATGAGATTTATCCTGCTAAAAACTGGAAAGCAATTATCACTGATATTCAGGATAAACAACCAGAAATGCCGATTGTGTTATTCCAAGATCAAGATAATGGAGAATGGGTCACCGAGATGCTGGAATCTCATCCCCAGCTTAAGGTTTCTGCACCTTCTGATATCGGTAAGTCAGCAGCGATTATTGCTGGGGCGAATCTATTCCTGTCTACTAATCCGGTATCGATTTCTCTAGCGGTTGCAGTGGGAACATATACTATTGCTTTGTTTAGTTCTGCTAGTGATAGTAAGCAATTGTTACCGCCTCTGAGTGAAAAAAACGTCAATATTCTTTCTCCTACAGGTAAAATTGCCGATATTGCACCGAATACAGTACTAGAAAAACTCTGGAGTTAATTATGAAGATAAAAGTAGGGTGGGCAATGCCCACCCTACACCTCTTTAACCTTTTACTATTTTACTAATTTTTTTAACCGTTTACACTTAAACTTTAACCTATAGTTTTTTACTTCCTTACACAACTTGTTGAACTGACGTAATTCAGATAGCTTCTTAAATGAGAGTCTGAAGTCTAATGTTTTAATACAAGACGATATCTGGGTTTGCCGTTGCGGAGTTTGTCCATTGCTTCATTAACCTGGTCAAAGAGAAAAGTTTCTGTAATTGGTTCAATGTTTTGTCTAGCAGCAAATTCCAGCATTTGGGCAACTGTTGCCGGACTACCAAGAGGACTAGCCGAAATAGTTTTTTGACCTGCAATCATGGGAAAAATTTGGGCTGATAGGGAGCTGGGAATTACGCCAACTAGATGTAATATACCTTTGATTGGCTTCTTATAAGAAAATTCATCCCTAGTTAAGGGACTTGCGCTTAAATAGTTTACCAATCAATCGGTTGAAGCCTGATAATTGAGGCGGTAGAAGTGGGATTTTATTTTTACGCAAATCCCATTTCCCAACCAAATTTTTTAACAAGTCTTTCTATTTCCTCATATAGAGTAAAAGGATTACAGAAGAAAGCGATCGCGTTTTAGTGAAATGCGATCGCTGTTTATTAAAAATAGATTTTATGAAGTCAGAGTAAGCCCTGCCGTCAAACAGCGAGGTCTCTCTGACTGTCTAGAATAAGATTAATCTTATTCGGGTTCTCCACCTTGGATTTTCAGGATTAAAAAACCCCATGCTAATCCTACTAGCACTAAAATCATGCATAAAAATATTCCATTGACTAACATACTTTCCGCGCTCATCGTGGTTTCTCCCAAGAATTTATTTAAGATTTATTAGAACGCTGAGATTACAATAATATCCCAGTGATTATTAAGACATTGTAAGTTATAAATGCCTCAAATGCCTCATCTAGCACTTACCATAGGCGATCCTGCGGGAATCGGTTCAGAAGTTGTTCTCAAAGCTTTAGCAGATTTAACATTAGATTGTGAAATAGCTATTATTGGTAGTCGTTCGGTTTTGCAAGCAAGCTACGAACATCTCTTGCGCCATAGTGATTTATCCTTAGAAGACTTAGCCGATCCACAAACTTTAAAAATTATCGATCGCCCGTTTAACGAGTCTTTCCAATGGGGACAAGGGAATGCCAACACTGGAGCTGCTAGTTTTGACTATTTAGAAACTGCGATCGCGCTAACCAATCAAGGTCAATTTCAAGGTATTGTCACCGCACCGATCGCAAAAAATCTCTGGAAACAAGCCGGCTATGATTATCCTGGGCAAACAGAAGTACTAGCTAAAGGGGCAGGAGTCAATAGATTTGGGATGTTATTTGCAGGGCGATCGCCTTATACTAATTGGCGGTTAATAACTCTTCTAGCGACAACCCATATTCCTTTAGCAGAAGTTCCTCAAACTCTGACTCCTGAGTTACTATCTCTGAAACTTGATCTCTTAATCGAATCTCTACAAACTGATTTTGGCATTAGCAACCCCAAAATCGTGATCGCAGGTTTAAATCCCCATAGCGGAGAAGCTGGGCAATTAGGAACAGAAGAATTAGATTGGATTACATCTTGGCTGAAAAAAGAACAACGCGATCGCTCTGAAACAAATTTAATCGGCTTAATTCCCCCAGATACCATGTGGGTGAAACCTGGACAAGCTTGGTATGGAAGGGGAATCAGGAGTCAGGAGTTAGGAGTCAGCACTCAGGAGTTAGATTTATCTGGAGTTGCGGATGCTTATTTAGCTTTGTATCACGATCAAGGTCTAATTCCTGTTAAGTTAATGGCATTTGATCTCGCCGTTAATACAACTATTGGTTTACCATTTATCCGCACTTCTCCCGATCACGGTACAGCTTTTGATATTGCGGGAAAAGGAATTGCTGATGCTAATAGTATGAAAGCTGCGATTGAATTAGCAATAGAGATTATTAATTGTAGAAATAAGACAAGTATAAACAAATAGCAAGTTCTCTAATTACACTAAGATAATTCTGAGTAGCTTTGCTGCTACTGTGAGATTGCACTCGCCCCAATTCTGAACCTTTTCACCTATGACAATCGCTTATTTAAAAGGAAATGTCATCGAAGTTACCAAAAACTTTAGCAATCGCATGATTCTGGTACTCGAAGTCAATAATATTGGTTACGAAGTCCAAATTACGCCCCGTTTTTCCCGTCAATTAGCTGCTGAAAACCCAGAAACGCTCCAAGTCTTTACCCATTTGCAGATTCAAGAAGATCGTCAAATACTTTATGGTTTTGCTTCGGCAACAGAAAGAGATTTATTCCGACAATTGGTTAGTGTTAGTGGAATTGGGATGCAACTTGCGATCGCATTATTAGATACTTTGGGTATTACTGAATTAGTAACCGCGATCGTGACAAGTAATATTCCTGTATTAACTAAAACTCCTGGAGTGGGCAAAAAAACAGCAGAAAGGATTGCTTTAGAGTTAAAAACCAAACTAAGTCAATGGAAAGATATTCCCTCGGTAGAAGTCTCAGCAGAAGTTTCGGCTGCTAATCAATCAGCAATGCCTAAGCCAGAAATTTTAGAGGATTTAGAAATGACTCTTTCTGCCCTTGGTTATAGCAATGAAGAAATTGCCCAAGCGATTTCTGCTATTAGTCAGGATAATTTATTAATCAAAAATCCCAATGTCGAAGAATGGCTCAGAAGTGCAATTTCTTGGTTAAGTGGCGAATAAGTACTTGTAACAAATTAATTGATTCCTATCACACTCAGCAAATTAAGACAAGAGTTGGAAACTCAAAGTTTATTAGATACTTTGGACATTACTGAGTTAGTAACCGCGATCGCATTTCGACTTTTTCAAACTCTTTAAGCAAAACGAGATCGCAGTTTCTAAATCGCTCAATTATAAATTAGATAAATAATCCTACATCTACAGAAAACATTGCTGCTAGAGCTTTTGCTTGAGTCTTACTGATACTGCGTTTCCCATTAACGACTTCTGAGACAACTCCTCTAGAGCCAATTACACCGACTAAATTTTCCTGTTTGATGCCTGATGCATCCATTAAATGCAATAGCATTTGGTGAGGTGTGCCTTCAGGAATCGGGTAATGTTCTACTTCAAATTTCTCAATTAAAATAACTAGTAGCTCTAAAATAGCTTCTTCTTCTAAAGTACGATTGGGTTTATGTTCCAATTCTTCGGCTAGTGCAATAGCGCGATCATTTTCTTCTTCGGTTTCAATAACTTTAGGTTGATAGAGAGCTAGTAGCTGAGCGTAAGATTGAGGATTAATAGTGAGGGTCATTTTTCCACTTATTCTTAGAATATTCCGCGTGAGTCAATACATATTTAATGTATATTCTTTGTTTTTTGTAGATAAGATCGACAATTAAACGATAGTGATTCCCTCTAATGTTAAAGACGGTAAAATTACCAACAGCTTCGGCAGTTTTATAAATGGCTTGAACTTCGGTTAAATTGTACCATTTAGCTCTACTGGCAACTCTATACCAGTCAAAAAGAGCATCACAGGAATCAGCATGGGATTGACAGAAATCACGAAGAATCTTTCGACTTATAACACGCACAAATTCATTATGAATCAATTTTTTCTATATTCTAATTTTGAGAATAGAAAGTCAAGCTGTTGAAAAAAAGTAAAAACAAGATCGCAACTAAATTCATTAATTTAGTGTCTATGAAATTGGAATGTAATTATTGATCGCATTACTAGATACTTTGGGCATTACTGAATTAGTAACCGCGATCGTGACAAGTAATATTCCTATATTAACCAAAACCCCTGGAGTAGGCAAAAAAACAGCAGAAAGGATTGCTTTAGAGTTAAAAACCAAACTAAGTCAATGGAAAGATATCCCCTCGGTAGAAGTCTCGGCAGAAATTTCGGCTGCTAAAAAATCAGCAATGCCTAAGCCAGAAATTTTAGAGGATTTAGAAATGACTCTTTCTGCCTTAGGTTATAGCAACGAAGAAATTGCCTAAGCGATATCTGCTATCAGTCAGGATAATTTATTAATCAAAAATCCCAATGTCGAAGAATGGCTCAGAAGTGCGATTTCTTGGTTAAGTGGCGAGTGAAGTTTGCGGTGTTGCTGAATCTAAGTATGATATTGGTTACCTGTTTCATAAAACAATGGCTTGACGAAAACCTCGTAACATTTAGCAGTGCTGTTTCATTATCAAGAAAATAGAAGATAATAAAAGCTAAATTCCGAATAACTGACTGGAAGCAAGCTCTCGAACTCTCAAACTCTTAAAGCCAATTACCTATTAGTACATAACCAGCCCAATAAATAGGCTGATCATACGGCGAATTTTGCAACATATATAACTGAGCTTGACGGAGTGCTTCAACTTTTGTCAAGCCTTGTTCTAGTCCTGTATAAAACTGACCCATGAAGTAGCTAGCAGTCTCATCCTCAATTTTCCATAATGTTGCGAGTACACTTGGCACTCCACTCAGAATAGAAATCCCAGCTATTCCCGATGGGTTTTGTTTATCTCCCAGTGCAGTTTCTGAGGCACTCAAAACTAGTAGCTCTATGCTACTTCCACTTTTGAGTAAATCAGACAAATCGTCAGCATCGATAAGCTTGTTCTCAGTTACGATGAATGTATCCTCAGCGTCTGGACTAAACCGACCATGGGTAGCTAGATGAACTACAGGAAAGTTAGAAAATTGTATTCTTTCTTCTAGAGCTTCCCTAGTAAATTTCTCATTAAGTAAAACTTGACTGGGCACTAAAGACTCAATTGTATTTAGTTCTTCTTGTACATTAGGGAGAGCACCAAACTTTCTACCTTCTATTTTAATCTCCTGAGACAGAGCACCTATCAAAACCTTTATTGTTTTTTTTGAAGTATGTTGAGGCTGTAAGATCTGTAATCCAGGAATGACGGCGACGCCATATCTTTCGATCAAGTATTGTTTACCGTCAAAGAGAGCCGCTATAGGAATTCTTTGGAAGTGCTCGTCTGGCACAAACACAAGCGTCTCCACGCCCGAACGCGCTAATTCTGGTTCTAGTGGTCTAATCAACCAATCATATACTTGATTTAACCTAGTATATGTATCAATATCTGATTCTCTTCTTAATAAATCCACTTGTATTCGCGTTAAAGTCTCTTTGACTGTCTTCTCAGTTACATCGACCATATATAGAATGAAGCGATGTCGAGGTAACTGAACAATAAGTCCTATCCTATCGCTAAAAAGAAAAGTGTAGATTACCGCTGCTGTAGAATCAATCTTATGAATCTGAACTAAGTTTTTATTTAAAGATGCTATTTGAATGGAATTATCTTTTTGGGAAAAGTTACTTAATTTAGTCAACTGAAGAGCTTCAAATAATTGAATGGCTCTTTCAATGGCTCTTTCAAAGTTTTGCTTGTTAAACTCAGTTATATTGTTTATATAGGATTGTAGTAGCAAGCTCTCCATTAACCCCTTATAAACACGTACTATATTTTCTCTTGCTAAAGTCTTTAGAGATGGATTATTAATTACAATCGGCTCACTATTTGTAGCTTGAAGAAGTTCAAACGCCTTTTCATAGCTAGACACAGCCTTTTGGATATCTTTTTGAATTTTAAATAGTTCACCTTCGGTGTTTAAAGCATCAAGAAAAACAACAAGTTGGTCGGTGGGAATATCTGACTTTCTCTTTTCCTCTAGCAGATTTAAACTGTTTGTAATCTCTTCTTCTGCTTCGTTATATCGACCAAGATTCTGATAAGCCAGAGAAAGAGAAGTAGATAGTAGTGCTTGCTGAAGTTGATGGTCTTCGCTCTTTTCTTTCATCTCAAAGAATAAACCTATGCGTTCCCTTGCTTGACTTGCTTGCCCAGACTTACCTGCTTGATCGAGTTTTCCACTAAGTTCAGCTAGATCATTGGCATCTTCTATTTCTTCAAGCTCAGTTTTAGCTTCTTTAACTTCCTGTCTTGCTATTAATACCAAACTAAATGAAAAGATAACCGCTACTCCGATGACAAGTGAAAATACTCTTCTAAGACGAATTTTCGTTTGAGCCTCAACGCTTGCAGCTAAAAACTCTCTATCTTGATAACTTAAATTCTTATTTTTCCCCCATTCCTCAGCTTCAGAAAGTGCTTTTCCTACGAACAGTCGGGATTTATCTTTACATTCAGAAGCTAGCCAAGCCCGAAAATTTTCGGAATAGGGACGTAGAGAAGCTAATTGCTCGTCAATCCATTTCTGGTTAAAAACTTCTCGATAAATCGGGTTAGTTACAAGTAACTTGCCCTGACGTTTAACCACTAATCCAGATAGCTGCAATTCGCTTTGTTCTAAGCTGTCATTCAGAGAAATTTCCCTCTGTTGACGGATTTGCTGATACAATTCCAGCAAATACCCAACCCGTTGTTGATCGCGGGAGAGAAGGCGATCTCTTATAGTCTTCAGATGCTCTGGTTCGTCTTGGGATTCCCAATTGGCAATAATCCGCGCCTTGACTATTTCTTCGACAGAGCGAGGTTCTTCTCGGTCTGATTCTTCAACCACAAATTGACAAAGCTTTTGGGTCAGAAAAGGTTGTCCTCCCGTCCACTCTAAGATCTCCTTCATCATCGCAGTTGGGTCGCCGACCTTGCCCTGCAACCCTCTCTTTAATGGCTCGACTTCTTGCCACTGGAAACCTTTAAGGAAAATAGCTTGACCGATATTAAAGGGAGTACGTTTTTTATCGGCAATTAATTCACTAGGAGAAGCTACTCCCAGAAGACAAAAACTAAGTCGCTTATATTCAGGATTATCTGCTCTCTGGTTATAACAAGCGCGAATGAAAGCAAAAAAGTCGTCGGTAGGAAATTTTAGGCTCAGAACACTATCAATCTCGTCGATAAAAATAACGATGTTTTCTCGCACCTCAACCAGCAGCACTTCTTCGATCAACTTGCCAAATCGCTTCAAAGACGAGAGTGACTTATGCTCAAACCACCACTCTTCTAAATCTACATCCAGAGCCAAGTGCTCGATCAAAGTATCAAGCATATCCGCATACCACTTTTGGGGGGTAACGTTCTGAATTCCACCTAAAGCCAGGTTAATAGCAACACAAGAGAAGCCCTCTTCTCTCAGTCGGCGCATGGTACGCACTCGCAAGCTCGATTTTCCCGTCTGTCGGGAATTTAAGACGTAACAATATTTACCCGCTTTCAGTCCTTCATACAATTGGGTGTCAGCTTCTCGGGTTACATAGGTAGTAGCATCTTCTGGCAGACTTCCCGAAAAGATATATCTTTCGACCATGTTTCATGTACCTAAGCAAAATTAATTACATATTGGACATTGTTGAGTTGAAATATAAAACTTTCAGTAATATTATTGTAGCTATGAGCTGTGATCGTTGTAGTTTTCGCTTTTGAACCAGTTTTAGTCAACTTACTTATTACTTATCCTTTCAGATGCACTGAAAAATACTGCCGATACAATGTACAACTGGGAAGATAACCATCACCCGATAGTTTCACTAATCCCATACTTTTTAGTTTAAATCCTATTTCTGTTTCTAGCAGTACGGGTGAAGAGGAAGTTAATACTTGCTCAAAAGCTGCTTTTAATCGGGGATTTTGTTGTAAGCTCCACAGTAACTGGCGTAGGCGCTCGCTATAGATGCCTTCATCTGTGGTAGCCGTTTGTAACAATTGCTCTAGAGAAAGAGATTGATTTTTTAAGCAGTCAAAGGCGCGAGTAACCAGATAAGGATTTCCCCCTACCAATGCTATGAGAGAATTAACTGCCTGCGAGTCTAACTGTAATTCGTACCTATGGGCAAGTTCTGTAACCTGCTGCTGGGTAAATTCAGGTGGCTCAATGAGTTCTCCAACATTAAAGGGTGAGTGATTAGTATTTAGTATGGGATAATCATCTGTGGAATAAACGACAATCAACCTCAGTTTTTTCCAAAGCTTTCCGACTCTGGTTCCTTGTTTGGCATTTTCGTGCCAACCTCGCAGTAAAGAACAAAATTCTCCAAAAATCTCTTTTTCGGCAAACAGCAGCTCAAAATTATCTAACGCCAAAACTAGAGGACTATCTATAACTGACAATAAATATAGTTATTCCAATTTATTTCCGTATGGTGTTTAATTAAGTTGGAGCTTATATTCCTTAGTAGAATATAAATAATTTCAAGAGTATCTCAAAATAGTCGTATGTTTTTTA
>JAAUYH010013305.1_pt1 | contig 14745 bp, 18 predicted proteins | sample 7278061 | NCBI WGS metagenome assembly JAAUYH01 (sample SAMN14350203, study PRJNA611818) | marine sediment metagenome | isolation source: surface marine sediment (0.6m) | place: French Polynesia: Moorea | collected 2018-08
CCGCGATTGCTTTCTTCTCTTCTTCCAATCGCTCAATACGTTCAACGACCGATTTGAGTTGCTCGCGCGCTACCATTGCATCAACCATAAAATTCTCCTCTTCGCCAAAAGGCGTTACTCAAGCCCCAAGTGCGGGCTTAGTGTTTGTGACTTTTCTCGAACGCGGCTTTTTGCTCAGGCGTTGCTTCTGTCTGATATTTTTCTTTCCATTCATCGAATGGCATGCCGTACACAATCTCACGCGCCTGTGGCTTGTCCATCTCAATACCACGCTCATTGGCTGCTTCCTGATACCAGCGGGATAGGCAATTGCGGCAGAAGCCTGACAGGTTCATAAGATCAATATTCTGAACATCAGTACGCTCTTGAAAATGCGCGACAAGCCTGCGAAATGCAGCAGCTTCAAGTTCGGTTTTTGTTACTTCATCCATTGGTCTATCTCCGGCAAGAACTTGTTTCTATACAGGCATATGGGAATTCGGAACAAAAATTCATACCTTCCCCAAAGTTTTTCTTGTACGCACACAATCCGCAAGCAACAAATAACAAGGAAACGCAGCGAGAAACATATTGAATAGCACGCTTTCAAAACCGCTTTCTCTAGAGATTGCCTTTGCTGCAATTATCTTCAGTGGCATCATTATGGGTTTTTCTCCTGTATTTGTCAGGGAAGCAGAAGTTGGACCGTTTGCGAGCGCATTCTGGCGGGTGTTTTTCGCGCTGCCATTGCTTTTTCTCTGGGCGTGGAATGAAAGCAAAAAGGACACTTTGAATCCCAATGTTTTCGCCTTGCCAGTCAGCGGCATGTTGGCAGGTGTGTTCTTTTCCGGCGATCTGGTTTTCTGGCACCTGTCTATTCTCAACACCACCATGGCAAACGCCACATTCACAGTCTGTCTTTCCGTTGTCTGGGTTGCACTCCTTTCCAATCTTGTTCTGGGCGAAAAAGTCAGCGGGCAATTCTGGATTGGGCTTTTCCTGTGCCTCGTAGGCTTGGCTTTGCTAGTCAATTCCAGCCTGCAGCTTGAACCCGCTCGCTTGCTGGGCGATATCTACGGCATCATTACCTCATTCTTTCTTGGCGCTTACATGTTGGCCATGCGGGCAGCACGGCGTCATATCGACGGAGGTAGATTGTTTCTGTCATCCACACTGGTGACTATGATTATCCTCTTTGTAGCCGCGCTGATTGCAGGCGACGCAATGCTGGCAACATCATCCAAGGGCTGGTTCTCGCTTGTGTCGCTCGGAGTGTTCACGCATGCAGCAGGACAAGGTCTTGTCACCCTGGCACTGGGTGTCCTAAGCGCGGTGTTTTCATCTTTGGTAATTTTCATTGAAGCAGTGACCGCCGCATTCTTCGGCTGGCTCCTTTTTGATGAAACCATGTCATGGATGCAAACACTTGGTGGCATATTGATCTTGAGTGGCGTTTGGCTCGCGCGCCCTAAAAAGGACTAAGATCACTGATTTCTACCTGTGTGTCACAGTTGACAGGAATCACCTGTTGGGCGACAAGGATTTTGGCTTAGGCAGAGAGAATTCAGCAAACGATGAAGTTATCCAAGAGATTTCAACTATCACTCTTGCTCGCATTTGCTTTTGCTTTTCCCGTATCAATGGCGATACCCAGCGCTTTCATTCAGAGCGCGCATGCAGACTTTCGGATATGCAATGATACAAATAGCCTCGTAGGCGTAGCCCTAGGCTATCGCAATGAGGGGAAATGGATTTCTGAAGGCTGGTTCCAGGTTCAGGCTGAAAGCTGTAGTTCACTCGTAGAAGGCGATCTCAATTCACGGTTCTACTATGTTTATGCTGAAGATGCTCAACGCGGCGGACAATGGCGCGGAGACATTTTTCTGTGCACCGACGAACGCGAATTTATAATCGAAGGTGTAGAAGATTGTTTCAAGCGCGGTCACATTAAGACCGGCTTTTTTGAGATCGACACTGGCAACCGCGCGAACTGGATGGTACGACTAACAGAACAATCCCAGTCACCTTCCAACTAACAGGCATAATAGTCGGCATGCTCCGATCCAGACGTACAAAAATTCTCGCAACCCTTGGCCCTGCCAGCAGTAAAAAAGAAGAAATTTCAAAGCTTTTTGAAGCGGGAGCCGATGTATTCCGCATCAACATGAGCCATTCATCCCACGAAGTGTTGAATGAACTCGTGGCAACCATTCGCGAAGTAGAGGCCGAGCACAACAGCCCTATCGGGATTCTTGCTGATCTGCAGGGTCCGAAACTGCGGCTGGGCGAATTTGCAGATGACGCGGTGAACGTTAAGGCGGGCGATCAGATCACCCTTGATCTGAAGAAAATGCCCGGAACCAAGAACCGGGTTGAATTGCCTCACCCGGAAATACTTCAAGCGCTTGAAGTTGGTCACCGTGTATTGGTGGACGATGGCAAGGTTGAGCTGAAAATTGTCAAGGAAACAGCGAAATCCGCGGTGGCAGAAGTTGTCACGGGCACAAAACTGTCCAGCCGTAAGGGTGTCAGCCTGCCAGATACAGAACTTGGTACTGGCTCACTGACAGAGAAGGATTACAAGGACCTGGATGCCGCTATCGCTGCCAATGTTGACTGGATTGCCGTTTCGTTTGTGCAGCGTCCCGAAGATGTTGCGGAGGTCAGAAAAATCGCGCGCGGTCGTGCAGGCGTTCTGGCAAAAATCGAAAAACCGCAGGCGATTGCAAAGATCGACGACATTATTGAACTGTCGGATGCGATTATGGTTGCGCGGGGTGATTTGGGTGTAGAAATGCCCATTGAACAGGTTCCAGGCATTCAAAAGCAAATCACACGTGCATGCCGAAGAGCCGGAAAGCCTGTTGTCGTGGCTACCCAAATGCTGGAGTCGATGATTTCTTCACCGACCCCCACGCGAGCAGAAGTCTCGGACGTGGGCACCGCCGTGTTTGAGGGCGCGGATGCCATCATGCTTTCCGCAGAATCTGCGGTAGGTGACTATACCACCGAGGCAGTCGCCATGATGGACAAGATCGCTCACCAGATCGAACGCGATCCAAACTACCCATCGATCATATCTGCACAGCGGGCGGAGCCTGAACCAACTGGCGCTGATGCGATTTCACTTGCCGCAAGGCAAATCGCTGAAACACTCAATCTCTCAGCCATCGTCTGTTATACTGGATCAGGCACCACCGGATTGCGGGCTGCTCGCGAGCGTCCACCAATGCCGATCATCGCCCTGTCTCCAGTGGTTGAAACTGCCCGGCGTCTGGCGATTGTCTGGGGCGTTCAATGCGTAACAACAGAAGATGCAACAGATCTTGACGACATGGTGGATCGTGCCTGTCGGATTGCAGCTGAACAAAAGCTTGCTCGTCCTGGAGATCGCGTCATTATTTCAGCTGGCGTCCCGCTTGGCACACCGGGCGCGACCAATATGCTGCGGATCGCTTTTGTTGGCAGTGACGGACAATCCGGCGTTTAGAGCTTACTTGCTCAATTCTGCGATGCGGCGGATTTCAGCCTCGATCTGATCGGCGGCAATATAATCCGGCTTGTGGCCCACATCTTCCAGAATGATCAGTTTTGCGTCCTCAATATCCTTGGACAATCCATTGATAGAATGGATTTCGAGGCTTACGATATCGTCTTGATCACCATGGAAAATGACCGTTTGCGCTTTGATTTCCTGATACCGTTCGTGAAAAGCGGAAACATGGTTTTCAACTCTTGCCACATCCTTGGCATTCTCATGAAAATTGGAAGGTCGCAAGGAAAGGCGGGTTCCGGAAGTCTCACGATAATCGGCCGGCATCGGATTTGGCCTGAAGACATTCTGGATTGCCTTAGGGTAAACATAACTGCCAACGCTGGGAAGAAGCAGTCTGGAAAAAAGCCAGCCCAGTATCGGGGTGTTGCCCAGGTCATAATGCCAATCAACGCCCGTACCCCATGGATGGGATACTGGCGCTAAAAACACTAAACCTGCGGTTTTTTCGGCGTGTAAAACACCGAAAGCACCCGTCACTACCCCCCCAAAGGAATGGCCAACAATAATCGCCTTTTCAATTTCAAGCTCTGTCAGGAGTTTTGAAATACTATCCGCCTGCCGTTTCGGATCATTGGAGCCATCAAAGGGATCAGAGTATCCATGACCGGGACGATCCAGAAATACCAACCGAAAATCTCTCTCCAAACGCGGCTTGTAGACCGGCATCTGATCCCGCAGGTTACCGCTTGCACCGTGAATAAACACGATTGCAGGTTTGGAAGTGTCTTTTTCAATACCGGCTTCAACATAATGCATTTTCACGCCGTTGATCGTTTTAAAATCACCAATGGGTGGAAACTCTCGCTCAATGTCGCGAACAATCAACCAGGTTGAGATCGACAGGCCCGCAACGAGCAGAATCAGCAATATCGCAACAAACTTCATGGAAAGGCCTTCAGATCAGGTTCCGCGCCCTGAAAGCTCTTCTTCCAGCGTGATGACCGCCTGTTGGGCTTGCTGGTTCGCGGGATAAATTTCGAGAACCTTGTACCACGCTTCCAGAGCTTCTTCTTCTTTGCCGATGCGCTGCATGATCGCAGCAAGTCCAGAAAGCGCGCCAAAGTGACGTGGCTCAAGCGCTAGCGTGGTTTCTATGTCAGCCAGCGACTTCCCGAAATCATCAATTGTATAATAGAGCGTAGCTCGCCGGTTCCACCCTTCTGCATAATCTGGAGCAAGAACAATCACATGATCTAACAGGTCTTGCGCCTTGGAATAGTCTTTCGCACCCATGGCACGAGCAGCCCAACTCATAAGCAGATCAACGCTGCGGGAACCTGAGAAACTCCATTCCCGCCAGATCATGCGAGCTGTGGCATTGGCAGAAGACTTCCTGGGATCTTTTCTGAGCTTATCAAACAAACGATCCAGCGTATCGCCAGTCTCAACAACGGACCCACCATCTTCAGGAGGCAATATGGGTTCGGCCTTTTCCGCTTCATCAGGCGGGACGATCTCCTGAGCTTGCAGTACTGGCGCAGTCAAAGCCGCCAATGAACCAAACAGAATTGCGAATACGAACTGTTTCATACTCAAAATCTATCGCAGGATTTGAAAACGTCAAATTCGCTTTTTCGTTATCTGTGAAAATCATCTCAAAATATTACTGAGCGGTCGAAGTGTCGCCGGATGCTAGCGTCCCGTTACCCGACAACACTCCTTTGCTTTCGCCCCAGTAAGCACCATCAACCCGGGATGCACTTCAGATATCAGGTCCCATGTGAAGAACATTAATCAAGTTAAAGCACAAGAATAGTGTCAGATATGACCCGTCATGAGTGACAAACCCAAACGCAAAAAGGGCCGCAAAAGCGACCCTTTCAAAACTTTACAATCAAGCGGTTAAAGCGGGGCTTAGCCCTGACGCGCCTTGAAGCGTGGGTTTTGCTTGTTGATGACGTATACACGACCACGACGACGAACGACGCGGTTAGCGCGATGACGGCCCTTGAGGGACTTCAAAGAATTTCTGATTTTCATAGTACTATTTCCGTACGCTAGGGGTTACGAGACCTTCTTTTGCGGGCTCTTCCAATTTGTTTTCAAAACCAAAACGCGCCTGCAATTAAGCAAACGCGCTTTTGTTGGAAGCGTGATAGTGGGAAACGGGAGGATTGTCAATTCTGCTCATTTTCTTCATCAGGCTTCCAACTGCCGAAGTCAGAAATCACATGTGGTACATGCCGGATCGCATCAATCGTAGTTATTTTCGTATTTTTACAGAAAACCCGCTCCAGATTTTGTAGATCACGCAATGGTTCCAAGTCTGAAACATTTGTTGAAGTGATGTTCAACGCTTTGAGTGATTTCGCATCCCTTAACATTGAGATATTACTAACTTGAGTGTGGCCGACATGCATAATTATCACATTCTCGATGTTCTTGAGCTCGCATAACTCAGTAACGAGCGACCGTTCCACATTGATAATCTGTAAGTTTCTCAACTGTCTCAGCAAACTAAAATCAGAGAAATTTGACCGTCGTGCAAGGAAATGAATTAGATGTTTTAATTTAGCTAGTCCTGACCAATCAGAGACTTGAATAATTTCAGATTGGAATGCCGTCAATTTCTGAATATTCCGCAAAACGGTCAAGTCATTGATCTCAACTTCACCTATCCTGAGCATTTCAAGGTTTAAACATGCCTCTAAGCCCATCAGGTCTTTAATTTGCGTGCCTCTTATGTCCAGTTGTCTTAATTTATCGGCGTTTGACAAAACACGCAAATCATCGAGATTTGTGTCAGCAACGTTTAAGATTTCCAAGTCATGCAAACCTTTGAGTGCAGAAAAATCATCGATTTGGCTACCTACCAAACGCAACTTTGTGATTTTCGGATCGACGTCTGTAAGAATGCTCATAACGGATGTTGCATAGGCTCAAACTCAACCTTGATGGAGTACCCAAGGGCTTGAGCATACTGCTCCAATGTTGAGAGGCGTGGTGAGATATCTGAGCCTATGCTTTCAAGCCGTGAGATATTACTTTTCTTGGTGCCGAGAAGCTCTGCCATCTGTTCTTGGGTAAGGCCTGCTTTCTTGCGCATGGCAATCATCTTACGCTTCATCTCATACACAGGGGATAGCGCATCATAAGCTCCTTTGACATCTGACTTTTGGAGAGCTTTCTGACGAAGCTGTTTAAGGTCTGGACGTTTAGCCTTCATCTTGTATCTCCTTCATTCTCTTCTGCACTGTTTCCATTTGGCGCTTGGGTATTGTGTTATCCTTTTTGATCACCGTAATCAGGATGACAATCTCCTTGTTCTTAACCGTACAGAACACCGAACGGGAAATACCTTCCCTGCCTTTAGCACGTATCTCAAACAGTCCTTTGCCAAGTGGCGCGGTATGCGGCCTACCAAGATCGGGACCGAACTCTTCGATCAGTTCTGCAATACGCAGAAAATTCGCCAAAATTCCTGCCGGAAGGTTCAGCGTCTCTTTCTCGACCTTTTCACTGTAAAATGTAATCTTCCACACCAAAGTAAGTTATCTTAAATGATAACATGTGACAAGGGGCAAATTTCCCCGTCGCAAACGCCATTTCTGCCGTCGCAAAGAGTCGCAAGCAAATTCGCAATACGGAATTTATTGCCCGTACAAAATGCGGTAGGAATACACGCATGAAATTCCTTTAGGACAAAAGAATATGCGCAGATTTTCGGCCTTCGCAGTCGCCAGAGAAGCCTTTCGCAGCCACAAGGGCTGGGACAAGCAATGGCAGAACCCCGAACCCAAATCTTCCTATGATGTCATCATTGTCGGTGCTGGCGGGCATGGTCTTGCGACAGCTTATTATCTGGCGAAAGAACACGGCATCACCAACATTGCAGTTCTGGAAAAAGGCTGGCTTGGCGGCGGCAACACGGGCCGCAACACCACGATCATTCGCTCAAACTATCTCTATGATGAATCCGCCGGGCTCTACAATCACGCGCTCAAATTGTGGGAGGGCCTGAGCCAAGACCTCAACTACAATGTCATGTTCTCGCAACGTGGCGTCTTGATGATGGCGCATAACGTGCATGATGTGCAGGTCGCACAACGCCATGTGCATGCCAACCGCCTGAACGGAGTCGATAACCAATGGCTCAACCCGGATGAGTGCAAGGAATATTGTCCACCGCTCAGCATTTCGAAATCCGCGCGCTATCCGGTTATGGGTGGCGCACTACAGCGCAAGGGCGGTGTTGCCCGTCACGATGCGGTGGCCTGGGGCTATGCGCGCAAAGCTGCTGCCATGGGCGTTCACATCATCCAGCAATGCGAAGTAACCGGCATCAACCGCGACGCCTCCGGTGCGGTGACCGGTGTGAACACGTCGCGTGGCACAATCAATGCAAAGAAAGTTGGCGTGGTCGCGGCGGGTCATACCTCTGTCCTCATGGATATGGCGGGCGTACGCATGCCGCTTGAGAGCTTCCCGCTTCAGGCGCTTGTTTCGGAACCCGTCAAGCCGATTTTCCCATGCGTGGTCATGTCCAACACGGTGCATGCGTACATCTCGCAATCTGACAAAGGCGAGTTGGTGATTGGTGCCGGAACGGACCAATACACCTCTTACTCTCAAACCGGTGGTTTGCACATCTCAACCCACACGCTTGAAGCAATTTGCGAAATGTTCCCGATGTTCAGCCGCATGAAAATGCTGCGGTCCTGGGGTGGCATTGTGGATGTAACACCAGACCGCTCACCCATCCTCGCCAAAACCCCGGTCAAAGGCCTTTACGTGAATTGCGGCTGGGGCACGGGCGGCTTCAAGGCGACACCGGGGTCGGGCCATGTGTTCGCACACACAATTGCAAAAGACGAACCGCACAAAGTGAATGCAGGCTTCACGCTGGAACGTTTCCACAATGGTCGTTTGATCGACGAAGCTGCTGCTGCAGCTGTGGCGCATTAAGGAAATTTGTTTGTCAACAGTCAGAGAAATATTCGTTGGGGCGGCGACCGCAGGGGTAATAGCAATCGCAGGAACCCTTTTTAGCGATGAGTTGATTACCGGGCTCGGCGGCTACACCACTGTTGATCTTGATGGGGGTGTCATCCGTAAACGAGAAGGTGATCTAAAAGACTGTATGCGTTTGGCTCGCGATAGCGTCTCTCAGCTAAACTACGAGATAGTAATTCAAGATATCGATTTCCTGACATTTAAACGTTTTGATCAGGAACTGACGATTGCTGAAGGCGCCATATTCTGCCGGTATACGATACAGGGAACAAAGGAATATTTTGATGTTTTTGTTAACATTGCCGTTTTCAACAAAGACGCCAATGAAATAGCAAAAGCGATCAAAACAAAATTCAGAAACCACCCGAAGATTCGAGATTCAAATGCGAGCTGAAAATGAGTGAATTGACATCGATAAATCTCGCACAAAAACTTACCAAGTTTACAGATCACTGGTCACCGAAAATCGTCGGCAGATTTAATGGTCATGACCTCATGGTTGTTAAGGTTCAGGGTGAATTTAACTGGCATTCCCATGAAGATACTGACGACTTCTTCATGGTTCTGGATGGTGAGATCACCATCCAGATGCGCGATGGTGATGTGACCTTGAAAAAGGGCGAAGTATACGTAGTGCCTAAGGGCGTTGAACACTGCCCCAAGGCAGAAAAAGAAGCCCATGTTTTGATTATTGAACCTGCGGGAACACCCAATACCGGAGATCCGGAAACCGCAGCTGTAAAGGTAGAAGTGTAATGTTAAAAATCCACTGCCCCTACTGTGAAGAAGACCGGCCCGAACTTGAGTTCCACGGCGCTGGTGAAGCGCATATTGCGCGGCCAACCAACATGGCCGAACTTTCTAACGAAGACTTTGAGAAGTTTTTCTTCATTCGTGACAATGACAAAGGCATCGTGTTCGAACGTTGGCGGCATCTGCATGGCTGCGGTCGTTTTTTCAACGCGGCGCGACATTCAGTTTCAGACAAGTTCATCAAAACCTACAAGGCCGGTGAGAAGAAGCCCAAGCTGACCAAGAAGGAAATCGAGGCGGTCCTGCCCCCGGCCAAATCCACACCGGCTAACGAAGCAGTCTGGACGATTGAGAAGGAGGGCAAGAAATGAGCGCACCTTCTGTAAACACAGGCGCAAATCGCGTTGCGGGCAAAGGCCGCCTTTCACCCGCAAAGACCGTATCGTTCACATTTGACGGCAAATCCTACAATGCGATGGAGGGCGACACCTTGGCCTCCGCACTGCTTGCCAATGGCATTCACCTCGTAGGCCGTTCGTTTAAGTATCATCGCCCACGCGGTATTCTAGGTGCCGGTCCTGAAGAACCAAATGCGCTGATGGGCATTTCGCGTGATAAAGCGCGGTTCCAGCCAAACGTGCGAGCAACTTGTCAGGAAGTCTTCGACGGCATGGATGCAAAAAGCCAAAACCGTTTTCCATCGCTTGAATTTGACGTGGGCGCGGTTAATGACGGTTTGGGGCGTTTCTTCCCGGCAGGTTTTTACTACAAGACCTTCATGTGGCCGCAAAGCGCATGGGATAAACTCTATGAGCCCATCATTCGCCGCGCAGCAGGCCTCGGTGACTCACCGACAGAAGCTGATCCCGACCATTACGCCAACCGCTTTGCCCATTGCGAAGTGCTTGTAGTAGGCGGAGGAGCTGCTGGCTTAACTGCCGCAAAAGCAGCAGCAGCTTCTGGCAAACGAGTCATCATCGCAGACGAAAACCCGATCATGGGTGGCAGCCTGCTTTCAGACAGCGTCGTTAAGCTAAATGGAAAGACAGGCTCAGATTGGGCAGCATCCATCGTTTCCGAACTGGAAGCTATGGACAATGTAACGGTTCTGCCACGCACCACGGCATTCGGTTATTACAACCACAATATGGTGACGCTCGCAGAACGCGTGACTGAGCATATGGCAAACCCTGATCCTGAGTTGCCACGTGAGCGCATGTGGCAGGTCCGGGCTGAAAAAGTGATCCTCGCAACCGGTGCGATTGAGCGTCATCTCGTTTTCCCGGACAATGACCGTCCGGGCATCATGATGGCCTCAGCCGCTGGCACGTTTCTCAATCAGTATGGGGTTACACCCGGCGCAAATGTTGCTGTATACACGTCATGCGACAGCGCTTGGCAGGTTGCCTTTGACCTCAAAGAAGCTGGTGTCAACATTCCGGCAATCATCGATCAACGCGATGCGATTGACGACGCGTTGCTGGCACGAGCGGCAGAACTCGGCATTACCGTCAAAAAAGCCCATGCTGTCACCAAAACGCGTGGCCGTTTGCGTGTGAAGGAAATCACAATCGAGCCTGTGAATGGTGTTTCCTCTGAGGCAATCCCGGTTGATTGCCTGTTAATGTCCGGTGGCTGGACGCCCTCTGTCCATCTGTTTTCACAGTCCAGAGGCAGGGTGAAATTCGATGAAGACAGTGGCACGTTCCTGCCCGATATCTACACGGAAGATTGCGTTTCCGTTGGGTGCTGCAATGGCACCATGGACATGGAAGCTGCCCTGGCAGAGGCTCTGACTGCAGCTAAAGAAGCTGTTGGCGGTCGCGCTCGCAAAGCGCCCAAGGTTGAAAATGCCAGCTCGATGAATGGCTTCAAGATCGGCTCCTCGAAGGGTGCAGGACCAGAAGATTTCACTAAAGCCTTCGTTGATTTCCAAAACGACGTGACTGCCAAGGATATTCGATTGGCGGTACGCGAAGGCTTCCAGTCCATTGAACATGTAAAACGCTATACCACCAACGGGATGGCATCCGATCAGGGTAAAATGTCAAACATGCACGGGCTGGCAATCGCAGCGGAAATGCTTGACAAGCCCATCCCCGAAGTGGGCCTCACTACCTTCCGCTCACCCTATACGCCAGTCACGTTTGGCACGCTCGTAGAGCACAACAAGGGCGAGTTGTTTGACGTTACGCGCCGCACACCGATGTATGATTGGGCTGCGAAACACGGCGCGGCATTTGAAGATGTCGGCAACTGGAAACGCGCCTGGTATTTCCCGAAAGCGGGCGAAGACATGCATGCTGCCGTGAACCGCGAATGCGTGGCGACGCGCAAAGCAGCAGGCATTTTTGATGCATCAACCCTCGGCAAGATCGAGGTGGTTGGTCCCGATGCCGTCAAGTTCATGAACATGATGTACACCAATCCGTGGGACAAGCTCGCAGTTGGCCGCTGCCGTTATGGCATCATGTGCCGGGAAGATGGATTTGTATATGATGACGGCGTAGTTGCCCGCATGGCAGAAGACCGCTTCCATGTGACCACCACAACCGGTGGCGCTCCACGTGTTCTAAACATGATGGAAGATTATCTCCAAACTGAATTCCCTGAATGGAAAGTCTGGCTGACATCAACCTCGGAACAATGGGCTGTGATTGCTGTTCAGGGACCAAAAGCGCGCGAGATCATCGAACCATTGGTTGAGGGTATTGACCTCTCAAACGAAGCCATGCCGCATATGAGTGTGCGGGAAGGCAAGATTTTCGGCATCCCGACCCGCTTGATGAAAGTATCCTTCACCGGCGAAGCGGGCTTCGAGATCAACGTACCTGCGGATTTTGGCCAAAGTGTTTGGGAAGCGATCTGGGAACGCGGCGAGCCAATGGGCCTGACACCTTATGGCACAGAGGCCATGCATGTGATGCGTGCCGAAAAAGGTTTCATCATTGTAGGTCAGGACACAGACGGCACGGTTACTCCCCAGGATGCAGCGGTTGGTTGGGCCATCGGCAAGAAGAAGGCAGACTTTGTTGGCATTAAGGGCCTTCAGCGTCCTGATCTGATTGGCAAGGGTCGCAAGGAGCTGGTAGGGCTTAAGACCATCGACCCGAAAATCGTGCTCGAAGAAGGCGCGCAGATTGTCGACAATCCCAATCATCCGATCCCGATGCCGATGATCGGGCATGTAACCTCATCCTATTGGTCTGAGGTTCTCGGCCATTCAATTGCCATGGCTCTTGTCGTGGATGGTCACAGCCGCATGGGTGAGACACTACATGTTCCGATGCCTGATTCAGTGATCAAAGTGGAGATCTGCTCTCCAATCTTCTACGATCCGAAAGGAGAGCGCACCAATGGCTAACGCTTTACGCATTCAACCACTTGAAGACCGTGTTTACGGAAACAATGGCGTCATCCTTCAACCACTGGAAGCGTGCGAGCGGATTTCACTGCGCGCTGAGGACAAAGCCATCGCAGGCCTCGGCAAAGCCATTGGGCTTGCACTGCCAAAGAAGCCTGGCACATCTTCAGAGAAGAACGGCATCATCGCCATGTGGATCGGCCCGGACGAATGGTTTGTGACTGCACCGGAAGGCACTGGACTGGAAGCAAAAATCGACAAGGTGAAAACCGGGTTGTATTCCGCTGTTTCCATCAATCACAGAAATACAGGGCTGACGATTTCCGGCAAGAACGCCGTAAACGCGCTCAACAGTGGTTGTCCGCGTGATCTGTCGCTAACGGTATTCCCTGTCGGCGCATGCTCTCGGACCATGATCGCGAAAGCCGAGGTGATCCTCTACCGCACGGACGAGCAGGAGTTCCGTGTGGAATGCTGGCGATCATTCTCTGACTATGTCTGGAAATATCTCATGGATGCGGCACGCAGTGCATGAACGCCAAGAGGCAATAGCGGCTATTCTTCAAAATGATCCGAATAGCCGCTTGCCATGTGAGACTTTTATTTAACAGCGAAACAATAGAAAAGCCCGGCACCACCTGACTTGGGCAAATCAGCTTCACCACATCCTCGTGAGCCGTGAGATGAATTCCACGAAACCATGTTTCTGGAGAGGTTCAGACCAACACGGTCATGATGTCCGACAATCGCAGAACCTTCGCCATTGCTGGTCCAGTTGCTACAGGTGGAATCGCCACCTGCTGTTGAAAAATGTCCAACTGAGTCCGAGCCAGTCAGTATGTCATGCTTGTTTGGGCGCGAACCGCGGCCGTTCACTTCGTTGCCATTTTCATCAAGCGCTGTCTTGAGACTGATATTGACGTTCTCGCTATGCAAATCTTCTACATCCTTTGCAATGAGCTCACCCTTCGCATTGTGCCACGGGCCACTGCCAATACGGTCCCTCGCGCTAATGCCGTTCGTGACCTTGCGCTGGCCATTGCTGCGATCAATGACCATGCTTGTGCTGAGGTAAGCAGCCCAATCCTTTGAGGAGCCGGCAGCGGAAGCAAGGGCATTGCAATGCGCATCAGCACCTTCAAGGCCGCCAAGATTTGCACCATCGCCCTTTCCGACGCTTGTGATAAAGAACGACATTTTTTCAGGATCGTTGGCAGTTTGAGCAAGCGCACCCGGCACAAATGAACAGGCTGTCAGTGCAAACGCTGCACACACGGCCTTGCGGTTTAAAACGAAAAACATATTATCCTCCAAACTTGTAGCAATGAATTGACGCTAGGGAGCGGTTTTCAACGCGTCAATGAAACACATTTCACAATGCCGAGATGTGTCTGGTATCTGAATGCAAGGACTGTAAAAGATGAACAACAAACTTTCTCCCATTGAAAAACGGGACGCACTGGCCGTCCTCATATTGCGATTGGGTCTGATCTGGTTCTTGTTCCTCTGGGCAATTCACAAACTGCTGGCAACAAGCCAGTATCAATCCCTTGCCCGCAATTTTGACAAGGTTGAGATTGATGCCACAACCGTTCAATTGATCGGGATCGCACAACTGGCAGTTCTTTTTTTGGCGCTGATCGGTATCTTCAGGCCGTTTGTATACAGCGCCATGGCATTGACCCATGCCTTTACTGTATCTCGCCAATGGGAGCGTTATATCGACCCATTCGCCATCAGCGAGCGTGGATTTCCGGTCAATCGAAACGTATCGGTAAGTGCTGCGGTGATGTGTGCATTCATCGTTCTGATCCTGCTTATCCATCGCGACCGATATTCTATTGGTGCCTGGCTGCAGCATCGCATTGGCCACCGGTGGTGGTTGTAAGCCCTTATCGCTCTGGAGGGAACCTCAGGAATAAACCAATACTACCTGCATTTTTCGGATGTTGGCTCCGGAGAACTTGGCAGACAATTCATATTCCTCGACCAACATTCTGGCTTCTTCAATTGTTTTGCCGGCATAAACAGCGATAAACGCAAAATCCGCATTCACATTCGTGTAGGTTATGGATTCTTCAAAGTCATCGCATGGAAACCGGTCCATAAAGACCTTGTTTTCAGGGAAAAGCTTCTGCAC
>JAAUYH010039012.1_pt1 | contig 14745 bp, 13 predicted proteins | sample 7278061 | NCBI WGS metagenome assembly JAAUYH01 (sample SAMN14350203, study PRJNA611818) | marine sediment metagenome | isolation source: surface marine sediment (0.6m) | place: French Polynesia: Moorea | collected 2018-08
GTTGTGAAGACCTTGATCGAGCGGTGACCGGCGGCGATGAGATCCGCCATGTCTTCCTCGAAGTGTTCGACGCCGGGGTCCGAGACGATCATGTGGAACGCGTAGTCGACCATCGCGCCGCGCCGCGCACGTACCTCATAATCGGCGACCACATCGGCCATGCGCTGGCCTTTTCGCTGCGCGGCAAAGCTGATCAGTGAGGTGGTGCCACCCATCGCGGCAGACCGCGTGGCGGTCTCGAACGTGTCGGCGTTCATCTGTCCCATGCCGGACATCTGCTCGATGTGGCAATGCGGATCGACGCCGCCGGGCATCACGAGAAGACCGCTTGCGTCGATCTCTTGCGTCCCGGCGAGCCCGTCGCCAATCGCCGAGACCTTGCCGGCCGTCACGCCCAGATCCGCGCGACAGGAACGCTTGGCGGTCACGATGGTGCCGCCACGGATCACGAGATCGAACGTCATGGCGCGATCATGGGCGCGGGCTTTGAGAGATGCAATGCGCTGAGAGGTGCACTTGACTCACATCATGGCCGGGGCGGAGAATTCAGGCAGTTTGAATTCAAGCATTTCATCGAAAGGACTCACAACATGCGTTTTGCTGCCGTTTGCCTCGCCGCACTTTTGGCATTGCCTGCGCCGGCCGCTGCACAGAACCTGCTGGAAAGCTATGTCGCCTTTCTCAGCGCCAACGATCACTACAATTCGCGCGGCACCCGGCTGACTGCGTCGTGGCAAATCATCCGACAGGACCGCGCCAATTATCACCGGTTCGGTGAGCGCGATGCACAGGACGAATGGGACAGTTTTTTCGCCTCGATGGAGAATCGCGCCGCCGCCGAGCGGATGTTGCGCGACGGCTTCATCGATCCGGCGACCGAGAGTTACATCGTCAATAACGAGGCCTTGGTTCTGGTCGAGATCTTTGGCTACGGCAGCACCGGCACGTATATCCGGGTGACTCCGTACTGATGCGGACCATTCTCTGCCTGATGGCTTGGGCGCTGGCTGCCCCGGCGGTGCTCGCCTGCACGGCAGTGGATTGGCTGAGGGTTCCCTTGCCCTCCGGCGACCCGATGGAGGTCGCCTTGGAGACCGCGTTTCCGGGCTCGGAATTGGACCGCGCGGCAGGGCGTTTCACGACCGCCGACGGGCAGACGGTGCCTTATCGCGGCCAGGCGGATGTCGCGCCGCTCGACCGGCTGGCCAATGCGAGCATCGGGGACCAGTTCTACTACACCTATCTGCTGGATTTTGACCTCGAGAGCCGGAAAGAGTCCTGGGTCGATCCTGGCCGACTGCGCAACGACGCTTTCTTCCGTGCGCTCTATTTTGATCGCGAGAGCGCGGCGCGAGAGACCCTCGTACGCGTGCTCTTTGCCGGTTCGTCACGGAGTGTGCCGTTCCAGACCACAACAAAGCACTGTGTGCATGCCCAGCTCTCCGCCGCCCTGACCGAGATCGCGGCGCTTGGCGCGCCAATGGATCGGTTCTTCGAGAACGCCGGCGGGTCGTTTAACTGGCGCAAGATCTCCGGGACGGACCGGCTCAGTGCACACAGCTTCGGAATCGCTGTGGATTTTAACACTCAGCTCGGCGGCTATTGGCGCTGGTCGGGGGCACAGCCGGGCCAGGCGGGCCGGTATGAAAACAGGTTTCCGCCCGAGCTCGTGGGGATCATGGAGCGGTATGGTTTCATCTGGGGCGGCAAGTGGCACCATTTCGACGGGATGCATTTCGAGTACCGGCCGGAGTTGATCCTGATGTCGCGATTGGTGGGCGGCTGAGGCGCAGAGCCGTGCCAAGAGGTCAGGGCTACATCAGATCCGGATAATCGCAGAACTTGCTGCGCTCCACCGTGCAGCAGCGTTCCTGGGCGCGCGGGCCGTAGGGGCCTCCGAAACAGGCGAGGCCGCGGGGTTCATCAGGTTCGATCACCGAGAAGGACGCCGCAGTGGCGCCGACGCTGCGGCGCGAGAGCCCATTGAGATGTTCGATCGTCGCGCGCGCCCGGCCCGGCGGCGGGCGACGGGGGATCAGGTGCACGCCTTTCAGGGGCACGGCCTCCAACGCATCAAGCTGCGGGCGACCCTTTACGAACGAGAAATACGCCTTGCCCAAGAGCCCGTAATCCGACCCCAGAGAACTCGAGTCCTTCTCCGCTCCCCCGATGAACAAGAGGTTTCCCAGCGAGTAGAAAATCGCCGCATCATCGCGGGGCATCACCTCGACCCCGCGCACAACATGGGGGTGGTGGCCGAGCACGAGGTGCACCCCGGCCTCCACCACCGCGCGGCGGAAGAGCGTCGCCTGGCCGCCATTCAGCCCGGTAAAATTCTCTGTGCCGTAATGGATCGAGAGAAGTTTCAGGTCGGCGTCGATATCCCGTAGCCCGTTGAGCACCTGCTGGTAGTGGTCGCGGTGAAAGAGATAAGCCATCCCAACCCGGTCCTCGGTCGGTGAAAACGCGCCGTTTCCGAAGCTGATCGCGGACATCGCCACACGGATGCCCTTCACCTCGATAACGTCGGGGGCGAAGGCTGTCTCGGTGGTCCCGGTCCCGGCAAACAGGAGCGGCCGATCCGCCCGGTCGCTTCGCTCGAAGAAGGCTCGCGTCTGCTCCAGCCCCGGCCAGCCGTGGTCATAGGCGTGGTTATTGGCCAGCGCGAAGGCATTCACACCGAGGTCCATCAGATGGGTGAACTGATCGGGATGGCTGCGGAAGACGAAAGTCTTGCCCTGCCGCGCGCCGTCACGTTCTGCCACCACGGTCTCGACATTGATGAAGTTGATGTCGCCGTCCCACTCGCCCGCCAAAAGCCGCGTGGTTGCCTCAAGCCGATGGGTCCGGAACTTGCGCACCACCTCGGGGCTGGGGGCCTGACGGGAGCGGGCGAAATTCACGTCACCGCCAAAGGTGATGACAATCTCCTGCGCGACAAGCGGCGCAGCAAAGAGCCAGGCGGCAATTGCCCAGGCGATCCTATTGAATGGCCACATCCGTCAACACCCGTTCAGGGGGGTCCCCCTCACCGATAGCATAGAAATGCCCGTCGCGATTGCCCAGATAGATTACGCCCTCCCAGACCGCGGGTGTGGATTCCCAGCACCCCGCACCGGGCACCGGATAACGCCAGATCTCGCGCGGGCGTGCGGGATTGGTGAGCGCGTATTTCGTCAACGCCCCGTCGCAATCGGCCACCAGTAGCTCATCGTCGATCACCACAGGCGAGGACCAACCGTGCCAGGGCGAGGGAAGCTCCGACGTGACCTCGCCCGTCTTGATATCCACGGTCAGCAGACCCCCGATATGGGTGGGCACGTAGAGGTGACCCTTGTGCAGTGCGGGTGTGGCCCAGATTCCGCCCTTGCCGCCGGTCCGGCCGGGGATTCTCAGGGACCAGACCAGGGGATCGTCCGGCTTGGACGGGTCGAGCTTCAGAAGCTGCCCGCTTGCCGTCTTGGCGGGCGACAGGCGGCGTTCGTCCTCGATTGCAGCGTAGATCATGCCCTCGGCGTCGGCGATGAGTGTGGCATCGATATCGTCTCCGGCGGCGTATTCGAGCACCTGTGCCTCTTCCCGCGTCGCCCCTTTCAGAAGCTTCCGGATGTCGTAGCCCTGGATCAGCCCGCCGGAGTTGGCGAAATAGACCCGGCGGCCCACAGCAAGCGCGGAGCTTTCGATACTCACCATCTGGTCGCCGATCGCGCGGAAGAGAGCCGATGTAAAGCCGGGCACCCGGTTGACGACCTCGGGCGCGATTGACGGGCGGCCCTCGGCATCGCGGCCCCGGTTGAGGGCGACGGCGTAGAACCAGGAATTCTCACTGCCGGTCAGCAGGTAGTCGCCAAGGATCAACGGATTGGCGTCCCAGTCGTTGTTCCAAACCCCGTCGCCGGAGATCGAACTCAGCCGCCAGACCTCGGTCGCGCGGTCCTCGTCAAGCCGCAGCGCGCGCAGGTAATTGTCACGTGAACCGACGTATAGAAACGGCGCGCCGGTAGGGTCGAGCGAGACGCTGCCCTTGATGATATCCCCGGTGGCGAACGGCCGGCGCAACGTGGCGCCGGTTTCGGCATCGAAGAAATGCACCTTGTGGTCATAGGCGCCGAAGATCACCTCCATGGGGTCGGTGTTGGCGCGTACGACCGGCTGCCCGGTCCAGCCCGTGCCACACCAGGTGCGCGGGCCGTTTTCGTCGGTGGAAAGCCCGCAGAAGGGTCCCCGTTTCCAGAGCACCGTGGGATTATCGGGCAGCGGGCCGGTGCCGTAATAGGTCCGGGTCGGGTTGCCGCGGAAGTTCAAAAGACCGGCGGCACGGGCCCCAGGGAAGGGTTGGCCTACGGTGTCTAGATCGATGTTGGGCACGCGCATCGGGGCGGGCGCGAAGAAGGCGTTCACGAGGTTCTGCGCCATCGCGGGCATCGCGGAAAGCACCGCCAGGGCGAGGGCGCAGGCGCGGATCATTGCAGGGCGATCTGCGTGTCGGCGCTGGAGCGGCGGCAGAGAAGCTGGGTCGTGGTGCCGGTGTCCGGTAGGTACCGCGCAGCGAGTTTGTAGGCGCTACCGAGGATGCCATCGGATTGCGGCGTCGCCACAAAAAGCTCCGGCCCACGCGCGGTACGGCCCATCACCACCGGCACCCATCCCGCGCGCGCCACGACAAGACCCGAGCGCAGGGCGGTGCCGAGATCCCGGCTGGGAGGCGCCCGGCAAAGCTCGATCCATGCCATGGCACCCGTGCGGCGCGGCAGCGAGACCTGGCCCGAGACGAAGTTGCCGGTAGAATAGATCACCAGGCTGCGGCTGCCGTCTGGGGCGGTCATGAAATCCCAGGGTTGAACCACATGCGGATGCGTACCGATCACGGCGGTGGCCCCGGCAGCGACCATCTCACGCGCGAGCCGGCGCTGGTTGGCGTTGGGGTTGTGCTGGTACTCGTACCCCCAATGCGGGGTAACGATGACGGCGGCGACATTGGTGTGCGCGGCATACGCCCGGATCATCGCAAGCAACTCCGCCCGATCCTGGTAGCACATCAGCACTTGGTCGTTCGGATCGCCGATCCCGTTGGTGGAATAGCTGCAGGCGATCCATGCAATGCTGCCGAGCGTGGACTTGGTGATTGTGACGAATTTGCGCAGCTCTCCGGACTTTATCGTGCCCATGAAGTTGAGCCCCGCCTTGCGCAGCACGTCGATGGTCCGGTCTGCCCCGACGCTGCCGCGATCGAGCGAGTGGTTGTTCGCGGTCGAGACCAGATTGATGCCCGAGGCCTGCAGGTCGCTCACCACACGCGGGTGGTAGTTGAACATCGGATAAGACGAATAGACCCGGTTGTCGAAGACCGGCCCCGGGTCGGTGGTGCGTCCGAAGCCGCGGGTGATGCCGGGGGCGACAGGGCCCTCGAGATTGGCATAGGCGATGTCGGCGGCGCGAAAGAACGGCTCCATCACGCGCCAGATGCCGCGGAACCCGTCACCGTCGCCATAGCCACGCCGCTGAAGCGGGCTGTGCAGCAAGACATCGCCCACAGCGGCGATACGCACGGTCTTGGAGCCTACGCAGCTATTCAGGGGCGCGGCTTCGTGTTTGACGACGGCGCGGCAGCTCAGCGCGCCTTCTGTTGCCCAGGCAGGCGCGGCCAGCGCCGCCGCCAGGGCGGCCCCACGCAGCGCCGCGCGGACCATCAGAGGTCGTCTCGGAAAAAGACAAAGAGCACCGAGTAGCCCGGCTTGGTTAGTACCTCGCCGGTCTCTTCATCGCGCAGAAGCGAGCCATCCCGCACGTATCCCCAACGCGCCGAACGGTCCCGCGCCGGCGTCGTCTGGAAATACCGCGGCACCTCGGACCAAAGCGGCGAGCTTTCGCCTGGGCGGCCCTCGCCGTGAAACATCGCCCAGACGCTGTTGGCGTTGGCCTGGGTCATGCGGATACAGCCGTGGCTGTCAGCGCGGCCGAGTTTGCGGTACTTGCTAGAGGTCGTGCCATGCATCGCCACACCCGAGGCGCGGCCGCTGCGGTAATGCAGGTCGATATAGATCGAGTTGTACATCCCCGGGCTGCCCCAGCCACGGCGGTGCCGATGATTGCGGTCGTCGGCGTTGAAGATGCCAAGAGGAGTCGGCCCGGACCGGCTGTCGCCAGCATATTTTCGCCCCGTAGAGACAGGCCAGGAATACTCGGGCGCCGTCCCCTTCTTTTCCCAATATGTCTCGTCCCAAAGCGCGAGTTTCCATCCGTCGCCGTCGCGCTCAATCACCCACATCTTCTGCGCGCCGGGCGTGCGATGCGCGGCGTTGACGTAGATGACGTGGGTATAGGCCGGGTCGATTTGGCTGGGAGCGAGGTACTCGATCCGCTCGCTCAACGCGCCGGGCTTACCCAGTGCTTCGAGGTAATCGATCCCGACGCCCTGATTCTCGATTGCCCAGCCAAGCCCCGGGGCCGCCGCCACTCCCAGCGTTCCCAATCCAAAAATCGTGCTCCGACGCGTAATCAACATGTCACTTCAACCCCAAACTCTCATGCAAGCCCTTGCGTAGGGCGGAAAATATATCGGGCGGATCGAGGCTTGCCTTCCAGTCTTCAAGCCAGACCACACCCTCAAGGATGATATCATCTAACCGCCCCAAATCTACCATTTCGAACGCGGCATCCAAGAACCGTTCCCCGGAAAACACCCAAGCCAGAATAAGCGCCGCGAAGAGTGTCAGAATGAAGCGTGCATTGGCCATGCTCCGGGTCCCTAGAACTGGAAATAAATGAAGGGGGCGACGCCTTCCTGCGCGGCGGCGAACATCAGCCAGACGCCGGTGGCGAGGAGTCCCGCCTGGGCGGCAGCGGGCATGCGGGCGACAAGGTTTTCGGCGGTGCCGAGCCATTTCAACGGCAACCAGTTCATCGCGAGACCGAGCGCGACGAGGGTGAGGGCGGCGGGGGCGAGTTTTGTCGTAGCGAAGCCCTCGAGCCTCGAAAAAGCGGCGAAGTATTGCAGCGCCTGGGTGAAGTCGGCAGAGCGGAACGGGATCCAGAGCGCGCAGACCAGAGTGAAGACCAGTACGGTGCGCGTGGCCTCAGGGAACGTCCGTCCGGCGGCGCGGAGGTGTCGTTCCACCGCGAGGGCCAGCCCATGCGCGAAGCCCCAGAACAGAAATGTCCACCCCGCCCCGTGCCAAAGCCCGGCGAGCGTCATCGTCAGGATCACGGTCGCCAGCGGCCACCTGCCACGATTTCCGCCGAGCGGGATGTAGAGATAGTCGCGGATCCAGCTACTCAGCGAGATATGCCAGCGCTGCCAGAACTCGCGCATACTACTCGCGCGATAGGGTTGGTTGAAGTTGCGGTGAAAGCGGTAACCCAAAAGCAGCGCGATACCGATGGCGATGTCGGAATAGCCCGAGAAGTCGCAATAGATCTGAACGGCGTAGCCAAGGGTGGAGGCGAGTGCCGTCACGGCGTTCTGACCCTCGGGCAGGGCGAAAGTCGGGTCGACCAGCAGGACCGAGATGTAATTGGCCACCACCATCTTTTTGAAGAGCCCCATCAGGATCAGGATCACTGCCAGTGCACGCACCGAGGCATCGGGTCTTGTGGGCGCGTCGATCTGGGGCAGGAAGTGTGCCGCCCGCACGATCGGGCCCGCGACGAGCTGCGGAAAGAACGAGATATAGAAGAAGATGTCGGCTGGGTTCCGGCGCGGCTCCACATGGCCTCGCGCGACGTCCATCACGTAGCTCACCGCCTGGAAGATGTAAAACGAGATACCCACAGGTAGGATAATGCTGATCCAGGCGAGGTCACGCTCGAGCCCCGTCCCCTGCAAGAGCTGTTGCAGGGTCAGGGTGAAGAAGTTGAAATATTTGAAAACCCCAAGCGTGCCGATCAGGACGGTGATCGAGGCGACTTTGCTGACCGTTTCAAGTCCCGCGCGCCGCACCCCTAGCCCCCCGAGATAGGCGGTCAGCGACACTCCAGCCATTAGCGCCAGGAACCGCGCGTCCCAGGCGGCGTAGAAGGTGTAGGAGGCCGCAATCAGCACCGCCTTACGCCAGCCAGGCCGGCCCCAGACAGCGGCATTCAGCGCCAGGACGACCGCGAAAAACAGGATGAACTGGAGTGTCGGAAAGACCATGCGTTATTGCAGGAACCCGGCAAGCTCCAGGCTGGGGCCCTTGAAGATCGCGGGGACACGGCGGGCGAGATCCTCGAGGATCTTGTCGGCCACCAGATAGTAGCCCGTGCTGGTGAAATGCGACCCATCCCCGCTGCGGATCGCGACCGAGCGGCCTTCGAGAGAGATGCTGCGGATATAGGCGCCGCCATCGCCGGCGGTGAAGGGACGCAGCGGCAAGTAGACGGCGCCGGACCGGCGGGCCTCTTCGGCGAAGATCGGGTTGATCCGTGTCAGATGTGCGTTGAGCGACGGGTCGCGGTCGGGTGCGGGGCCGATCAGGTAGACCATCATGTTGTGCCGCGCCGCGATCTCGAGGATGCGGCGGGTCTGGGTGCGGTAGGCTTCCACCCAGTCGTCGGTCCCACGGACCACACGGCGATCGGGCAGCACGATGGTCTGATTGTCGTTGGAGCCGAAATGCGCAATCAGAATTTCCGGGTTGGTAGCGTCCGCCTCGGCGGAGAACTCGGCGGGCCAGTCGTAGTAATCCGACCGCGAAAGCCCGGTGGAATTGCGCCCGCGATTGACGACCCGCGCCGTCAGCCTGCGCTCTTCGACTCGGCGGGTGAGGTAAAACCCGAAGCCATCGGCCAGGCTGTCGCCGATAACAAGGATGCGCGCGGGGTCTTCTTTCGAAAACGGGCGGGCGACACGGGTTCGCACCTGCGGCCGCGTCTTGAACCGCTCGCTTGAAGCGAAAAGCTGATCACCCATGTCCTGCGCCTCAGCGCTGCGCGGCACCGGCCCGCAAGCCGCCAGCACTACAGCCAGCCCTAGCCCTAGAAGGCGCGTCTTACTGAAGCTGAACATCCTGAAGCGCCGCCCGTCGGTCGAGATCGGAAAGCAAAGCGGCGAGGTCCTTCATGAAAGCCCCGGCCACGTAATCGTACCCCGACGTGGTGAAGTGAATCTGGTCGTCGGCCCGGAGTTTTTGCAGGTCGCCCTCGAACTCGCCATTCATCGAGAAGGCATCGGTACCGAACATCGTATGTTCGTGGATGTCGTAAAAAGTGCCGCCTGCAACCTCGATCGCCTCGGCCTGCATTTTCGAGATGCTCTGGTACGGCCCCTCGTAGTCCGCGTTGCCGACGATCGGCAGACCGATCCAGAACAGCGCTGCCGCTCGGTCGCGCAGACCGGTTGCGAGGCCGTCGACGCGCTTCGAATACATCGCGTTCCAGACCTCGGTAGCAAAGCTTTCGCGCGTGGTGCCGTTTCGGATCGTGGTGATGTCATTGGCGCCGATCTGGACGACGACGATATCCGTCACCTTGGTGTCATATCCGTTGGCATTCTCGACATAGCGCTCCAACCATTCGTCATCGGCGGTCTTGGCGAGCCCATCGGAGACCTCGGTCAGACGCACCACGTCCACCGTCTCGCAACGCGCGTAGGTGCGGTAGAGCGAGCCCCAGAGCCCGTCGGCAAGCGAGTCGCCGAGCATGACGACCCGCAGTTCTGTGTCCGGGCACGTGGCTTCGGTCTGCGCTATTGCGGACGCCGAAACGCTAAGTGCGCAGGCCAGTGCCCCTGCCCCGGCCTTCATGACCATCGACACCGAGCGCATCAGCTCGGCTCGGCCTCTTCTTCTGGCTGGTTCAGGGATTCGGCGTAGCGCCGCACGGCGGACACGGTGCTCGGACCCGCGATGCCGTCGACGGTGCCACGATAGATGCCCTCGTCACGCAACTTCTCCTGGATGATCCGGATTACCTCACGCTCGCGATTGCCGAGTTGCGTGGTCAGCCGGTCGGTCGCGGTGGGATCGCCCTGGACAAGCGCGGACCAATAGAGATCGGCGGCCCTTTCGGGCAATTGTTCCGTCCCACGGCCTTCTTCGTGAAGCTCCGCGAGGAAGGAATAGGCATGGGTGTAGCCCTGATCGACGGATTTGCCGAGCCATGTCGCGGCGTCATCCTCGGACTGCTCGACCCCGGTGCCGGTGAGGTAGTAGTAACCCACGAAGAACTGCGCCAGCGCATTGCCTTCCTCGGCGATATTTTTGGCGATGGCGAAGGCATCCTCGGCGGTTTTGCCCTCAACGAGATCTTTGGAATAGATCACCGTCAGGATCTCCTGGCTCAGCCAGTCGCCCATCTCGGCGCCCTTGACCGCGAGCGCCTCGGCCTCGTCGAGATCAATGCGACCGCCCTCGGGCGGGGCGTAATGCGAATAGGCGGCAAGACCGAAGGCCGAGGGCACGTCGTCCTCGATCCCGAAGGCATAGGCGGCCTTGGCGGTTTCGAAATCACCGCCCGCCTGGGCGATGCGGCCCAGGGTGGTGCGGATCAGGCCATCCTCGGGGAATTCCTGGGCCACGGCCTCGCAGGCCGGGATGGCCTTGGCGGTGTCGATATCCTCAAGCTTACGCGGCCCGCCGAGTTGCGGCACGCCGGCGAGTTGCAGGCAGGGCTGGCTAATCTCGTTGCGCCGTTTCTCGAACTCGAGCGCCGCGGAGATTTCCTCGCGGCCGTCGCAGACCGTGCAGGTGTCGAGATAGGCCATCTTCGCCTCGGTCCCGCGCTTGGCGATCGCTGCGGCAAGCATGGCGCGTTCGGCCATGTAGGCCTCGTCGGCCTCGATCTCGGCGACCAGTTCGCCAGCGGTCTTGAGGTGCGTACAGGCGATACAGGCCTCGACATAAGTGCGCAGGGCCTCAAGATCGCGCGCCTCGGCGGCGGCCGCATATTCCTGCTCTTCCCGGGCGAAGGCGGCGGCCTTGGCATCGATCACCTCGATCTTCGCGGTGGCCTCGTCCTCGAACGAACAGAGCGTGCAGTTTTCGAGATAAATCGCCAACCGCGCGCGGTCTTCATCGTCCTTGATCGTCTCCCAGATCTCGGCCTCAAGCGTGCTGGTGCGGGCGAACTCTTCCATCTCGTCGAGATGATCGTTGAGTGCGGTCTCGTTCGGGCAGTAGACGCACTGTTCGAGGAATGTGTGTACCGCGTCCTTGTCATCCGATTCCATGAGGAACATCGCCTCGAAAGTCTCGTGATAAAGCCGAGTTTCCATGTCGGCGAACATCGACTGCCCGTTATGGGTCACCAGCGCCTGGTTCGGGTCTTCACTGGACTTGATAATCAGACTGTATTTCGGGCCGCAGGCCGGGTCGCGCTCCACCTGGCGGCTGAGCGCCTGGGTCAGGAACGCCTCCACCTCGGACACGGTCGAAACATTGTCGCCATTGCCGAAGGGCGCGCGGTCCGGAAGACCGCTCACGAGACTGAAATGCAGCGCCTGAGGTTCGACGCCACAACTCGCCTCGGCCCCACTATCAATCATCAGCACCATCATGTCGAAGCCGATGGTATTGAGCGAGCTGCGCAGTTCGGACAGCGCCATGGGAAATTCGTCGGCCGTGTCGGTTATGTGGACAAAGCCCACGCGGCGGTTCTTCGGGTTGAAGGCATCGATGACGGAGCTCATCCGGGTGGCATACTCGTCGAGCCCGTAGCTTGCGTCGCCGAGAGAGAGCGCATAGCCGTTCTCGCTTTTCTCCAGCGCGAGGTCAGTAACCAGGAAGAACTGCTCGAACACGCCGTTGGAGCTGTTGGGTTCCGAAGCGAAGGTCGAGACGGGGTTCGAGCGCAACTGAGCGGCAAAAACCTCCTGTTCCGCGGTCGCCTCTGTAGGCAGCTCGGGGAAGGAGATGACTGGCAGGTTTGGAGGAAGCGGGCCCGGGGCGCCTTCGTCGGGGGCGACCCCCACGAACAGAAGCTTCATCTTCGGGTCTTCGGCCGCGCTAGCCGGGAGGGTCGCGCAGACGGCGCAAAGGAACGACAGGTACAGAACTCGGAATGTGCGGCGCAGAACCACTTTGCCTTCTCCCCAGGTTATTTTTTGTTCGCAGAAATGCAGATGCACGCAAGGTATGCGAAACCGCGCCGCAGCGGCAAATCAAAAGATACGCGCGGCGCGCTTATGTCTTCGCGGGCGGGGTGGAGATGTTGCCGTTAGGGCACGGGTGGGCAGTGCCGGCAATCGGTTCCTCGGCAGAGCGCGATGGCGCATCAGTGGGTTTGGTTGAGTGCGTCGGCCGCGGGAATTTCGCGCTCGCGCCGAGAAATGTAATCGCGCAAGGCCTCTTCGGTGGCGGGATTGAGGCACGGTTCCTCGTAGGCGTCGAGCAGCACCCTCGCCTTGGCAATCGCGCGCTCGGCGGTCTCCACGCTACCCTCGGCCTGCCATTGTTCGATCGAGTTGTTGTCGAAGAGTTCGGGCATGAAGAAGGCGCGCTGGAAGTTTTCGAGCGTGTGCGGATGGCCAAGATAATGACCGCCAGGCCCGACATCGCGTACCGCTTGCAGTGCTGCGTCGAAATCATCCCAGCGGATGCCTTCGGCCATACGGTACCCCATCGCGCATTGCTCGGCGTCGACAACGAATTTCGCCATGGAACAATGCATCCCGGCCTCGTTCCAACCCGCCGAGTGCCAGATGTAATTGCAGCCCGACAAAAGCACGGCCATCAATGTCGTCGCACTCTCATAGCCCGCTTGGGCATCAAAGGTCTTCGCCCCGCCGAGCGTGTTCGAGCTGCGCCAGGGCACATGATAGAACCGCGCCATCTGGCCGATCATGAAATTCATCAGGCTGATCTCCGGCGTGCCTGCCATCGGTGCGCCGGACTTCATGCTGACCGTGCTGAGGTAATGCCCATAGATCGCCGGCGCGCCTTTTCGTACCACCTGCGTATAGGCCAGCGCGCTTAGCGCCTCGGCGTTGAGTTGCGCCACCGTGGGCGCGACGGACGCGGGCGTATTGGCCCCGCCCAGCACGAAGGGCGAACAGAGAACCGGTTGATTCGCCTTGGAAAACGCCCTCATGGCGCCGAGCATTGTCTCATCCCACACCAGCGGCGAATTACCGTTGCAATTTCCGGTCACGACGGCGTGGGTTTCGAGGAACTCGGCACCGAAGAGGATCCGGCACATCTCGATCACGTCCTCGGCGTTCTTCGGGCTCGTCGTCATGCCCATGAAGGTCTTGTCGGAATGCTTCATCGACGAGTAGGTGATCCGCAGATGCCGGTGGCTGATCGGGTGGTCCATCGGCTCAACAATGTGATGGGCCGAGCTGTGCAGTGCTGGCAGCATATGACTGAGCTTGTGGAAATCGGCGAGGTCGGAAAGGGTCGGCGCGCGTCGCCGGTCGTCGAGGTCGCGCAGATAGGGCGCGCCGGTCATCGGAACGAAAATCGCGTGATCCTTTCCAAACGGCAGCGATTTCTGCGGGTCCCGAGCCGTGTACGTGAAGCATTCCGGGATCGTTGCGATCAGTTCGCGGACAAGCCCTCGATCGAGATGCACCGTCTCGCCACGGACATCCGCTCCCGCCTTGCGCCAATCCTCGAGCGCGATGGGGTCGCGAAAGACGACGCCAACCTCTTCGAGAATGTCCATCGAGGCTGCATCGATCCGCGCGACCTGATCTTTGGTCATCGGCTCGGTGCGCGGCAGTTGGTTCTGCAGCGCCGGCAGCATGGTGAAGTCGGTCGCCTGCCGATCCGCCTTGCGCGCCTTGCGTCCACGCCGCGCCTTCCCCACTGCTGCCACCGTCATCCGTCTCTCTCCTCTGGCCTAGGGCACTCCCCCCTTCTGACATGCACCGCGCGGTTCTTAGTTGTGAAAAAACGACAAAACCGCCGCCAGAGGCCGGTTCTTCATATGAAAAGCGTGCGCGTCCGGTTGCGGGGAATGCGAGACTCCCGGGCCTTGGCTGTGTTAACCATTCGGAATTGGAAACGAGTGGTCATAGATATCAGATGGGCAGCACGGACACGGGTCACTTCAGCTTTCGTCCCATGGAGTTGGATGACATCCCGAAAATCTCGGATTGGTTTTTGGACACCGACGACATGTCGTTCTTCGATCGGGCGATGCCAATTCCGGTCAACGCAGAAGCCCTGCGCGAAAGCTGGCGCGCCTCTCTGGAGTATTCGGTGCCCCCCAGCGCCTATTGGATTGTCGCCGAGAACCCAAAGCGCAATCCGGCGGGCGTGGCCGGGCTGCAATCGATCAGCTACATCCACGGCGATGCGATCGTACCCGCCTTTGTCGCCGAGCCATTCCGCGACCTTGGCTTGGGACCCGCGATGGTGTCGCATCTTATTGACCTCGCATTCAATCAAATGCGAATGCACCGCCTGACGACCTTTTACCGGGCGGACAATGGTCCCGCGAAACAGTCGCTGGCAAAGGTCGGATTCAAGGAGGAGGGTCGGTTTCGGGAAGGCTGGTTCGCAAACGGAAAAAGGAACGACATGGTCATCGTCGGGCTCTTGGCCGCGGAATGGGCCGAAATGCGGGCGGCCATTATCGATGATCTTGAACGGTCCTGCAAAGCGTCGCTGCCCAGTGCATTCTGGGACCGGTTGCGTGGCTAGCGTCGCGCCCCCTTCCGAGGCCGGCACCTGGCTAAAACGCCGTCTGGTGGCGATTGCCTTTGCGGACGTCGCGAATTTCAGCGCCATGATGAGCGTTGAAGAGGTCGCCACGACCCTTGCCGTCAAGAAGCGCCTGGACCTGATGCGGCAAAAAATCGGCGAGTTTTCAGGCGAGATCAGA
>JAAUYH010033028.1_pt1 | contig 14740 bp, 13 predicted proteins | sample 7278061 | NCBI WGS metagenome assembly JAAUYH01 (sample SAMN14350203, study PRJNA611818) | marine sediment metagenome | isolation source: surface marine sediment (0.6m) | place: French Polynesia: Moorea | collected 2018-08
TCCATCGGGAGATAATCCAAAATGGCAACAGGTAACAGGGGACAATACAAAAGAATTAGTTGTTAACCAAACAGTTGGTTTTGAGCCTCGAGTTCGCGTTTATCAGGCTAAGTCCTTTAACTCTATTAATAACCCTATTAGACTTCGCCTGATCGCTCTTAAACCTCCAACCTTCAAAGATAGGGGTTACCAAAAAGCTTTACTCATTGCTCGCAAGGGTCTATGGACTCCAGCTTTTAAGTGGTTACAATTTATCCGAAAGCAGCACAAAGGCAAAATATCTGCAGATTCCATCGCTCAAATTGATTTAATTCGCTTACACTCGGAACTGAGTACCAAGCAGGCAAACATCAATTGGGCAAGTCCCAGCCAACAAGTACAAGTGTATTTAATTGATGGTAGCTGGGAAAAAGCTTTACAAGTATTTGAGAAATCGCCAAGTAATTCCAAAGAAATAGTTAGCTTGCTCAAAGCAGACAGGGGTAGATTATGGGATCGCGTTAAAGTCGCGTTACAAGTTAATCCCAATCGTCCCCAAGTTCAAACATGGGGGGCTCTAATTTTAGCTGCAAAATTTGGAGATTCACGGGCAAAGTCATGGTTAAAAACGCAAAAAAGGTTAAATAAAAATAACTTTGCACGTCTTGAAATTTTGTTGGCAAGAATTGAGGATAGGACACAATAATTACAATCATGTCCCATTGTTTTTCTGGGAAGTTTTATTCGAAATTAGGTAGATATCCAAATTAGAAGTGACATGCTGCCACACTCGCTGGATCAAATATGGGGTGGGAACATGTCACATACAAGAAAATATTGATGGATAGTGTCTAGGACATTAATCCTTTTAAAACATAGATTTGAGTAATTGGTGTTTTATATTTGGATTCAAAAAACTGATTTCTTATTCTTGTTTGGTATTTGCGGCCAATCGCTTCAGTTGTAAATGTTTTAGCTCTTGAAGTAGACAATCCACCTCAGCTTGTAAATGCATGAACTTGACCTGTTGGTCGACCTTATAGGGAGATTGATTTAACTTCGTTGCCACCATAGTTTGAGATTCTCGATCAGACACACTGGATATAGACATCGTTAACTGAATGGAAATTTAACTCACACCATAAAAAATATTATAATAGCGTAATATAAAGAATCATTAAATTATTATATATTTGCCATTGTCATCCGTAATTACCAGGAAGTTATCACATACTTGGTTACTTAAGTAGGCTGTGCTACAAAATTTACAACTATGGCAATATGAGACTGAATAGAAATGAAACTGTAGGAGCAAAACTAAATCCTATGGAACTGAATGGAAGATTAGTTAACGGAAGATTAATTAACAGATTTGGAAAAATATTAAATCTTGAGAAATATTAAATCCTGAATAATGTAAATCCTGGCTGTTGATCTATGCATATTAAAGGATACAATAATATATTGCATTGCTTGATAATTAAAGCGGCAATCGTCTTGTAGTTCCATCTTGTAAATTCAAGATTTAGATTTCAAGATAAGTAACAACTGCCTGCATTTTTTATTTAAAGTTTTTAATTTCTGATTAAGAGGCCTATTAAAAACCGTGACTTTAAGCCTGTCTGCTGCGACATCTCAACGCCAACCGTGGCGTGGATTGATAGAGCAATATCGTGAATACTTGCCTGTAAGCGAAGAAACTCCGGTAGTAACTCTGTTAGAGGGTAATACTCCCCTTATCCCAGTTCCTGCGATCGCAAAACATATTGGCAGACAAGTAAACGTTTTTGTTAAGTACGATGGTCTCAATCCCACCGGTAGCTTTAAAGACCGAGGGATGACAATGGCAATTTCTAAAGCCAAAGAAGCAGGAGCAAAAGCAGTAATTTGCGCCAGTACCGGAAATACCTCAGCAGCAGCAGCAGCTTATGCAAAGCGTGGGGGAATGAAAGCTTTTGTCTTGATTCCGGACGGCTATGTTGCTTTGGGAAAACTGGCACAGGCTTTGCTTTACGGAGCTGAAGTACTGGCGATCGAGGGTAATTTTGATGAAGCTTTAGAAATCGTCCAAGAAATTGCCCGTAATTACCCCGTTACTCTGGTCAATTCTGTTAATCCCTATCGTTTAGAAGGACAAAAAACGGCAGCTTTTGAAATTGTAGATACTTTGGGTGATGTTCCAGACTGGTTATGTATCCCAGTTGGTAACGCCGGTAATATTTCTGCCTACTGGATGGGATTTTGTGAATATCATCAAGCCCAAAAATGCAAGCGTTTGCCCAAAATGCTGGGTTTTCAGGCTGCAGGTTCTGCACCTTTAGTTAAAGGTGAACGAGTTATGAATCCAGAAACCATCGCTACTGCAATTCGTATCGGTAACCCAGCCAGTTGGGAAAAAGCTGTTGCGGTAAAATCAGCTAGTATGGGTGGTTTCTATGCTGTAAGCGATGAAGAAATTCTTGATGCTTATAGGTTACTCGCATCGACAGAAGGTATTTTTTGCGAACCTGCAAGCGCTTCTTCTGTAGCAGGTTTATTGAAAGTAAAAGACCAAGTACCTACTGGAGCAACAGTAGTTTGTGTATTGACGGGAAATGGGTTAAAAGATCCAGACACAGCAATTAATCATAGTAATCCCCAGTTTAAAAAAGGTATACCAGCAAATATCAAATCTGTTGCTGAAGCTATGGGATTTTGAGTGTTAGCGATAGGTAAATGCGTACTTTACGTATAATATCTAAGGTTAATTAACGGTTTCTTTGTCTTTATGCTAATAGTTTCTTAATAACCCAAACCCCAAAGGTTGGTGCTTACTGTTCGCTCCTCCCAGTACTAACTTTAGTTTTCTGTTGTTTAAAACCATCAATCGCATCGCCCAAAGCTGTAGTAAGGCTTTTACGGGTTTGAATGTGCATTTCTTGTTCCGTTTTTAAAGCTTGCTGTAAGCGATCGCGTTCTTTCATCACACCGATTAGTTTAACTTTCAGTTCTTTAATTGAATTCAGTTGTTCTACTTCATCCTGAATTTTTGTGGCTGTTTGAGCATCTGGTAACTTTCCATCGTCGATACCTTTTATTTGTTGAATTTCCGACTTTAAAGAACCTATAGTTTGTTGAAATAGTTGTACGTCTGTACGACGTTGTTCCGCTTCGGTATTATAAAGTTTACGCCATTTCTCTGAACTCTCCCAAGCCGATGTCAGTTGGGTTTGTAAATCAATTATTGCTTGTTTCAATTTCTGAATTTCTGTTAACCACTTCTGTGTTAAGTCTTGACTCATAAAAATCCACATCTATATTATGTTAGCTTGCATTCTCTCACAAAAAGCCAGAATTCAACCTGGCATGAAGCTCAAAAATTTTTAAAATAACTAATAAGTAAAATTGTAATTTTAAGATATTCTATTGGAGTTATTTAAACTTTGATAAAGTATAAAACAAAATTTCAAAGCTTTAACGAGAAGTTGAAATCAAAAATATCTTTATCGATTACAAGACCTACAATAGTTATTAAGTATCATAGACATCAAAAATTATACAAATCACCAAAGTAGAATGTAAAGTCTGTACGCAGAAATTTAATCACTTAATTGATGATTTAATTCAATATAGTTTGTAATTCTATGGTTTTGACTTTGATACTTTCAATATAATGTTTTCAATAATTATTTTGAACTCTCAATAATTCATTTTCAATCAATTAATTAATTAATTAATTAATTATTATTAAGATATAACTAGTTGGATTGATACATCATAAAAATATTAGGGTTGCTACTGTTGGAATATTGATGATGAATTTCTGATTCACCAAAAATATAATGACTCAGCAAAAATACTCTAATAATTTAAATAATAATTCAAATAAGCTACTTGCTATGATTCGAAACTGGTTATCTGATAACTTGGGTGTAAGTTCAGTTCGTAAAGAACAGGTTTATACAGACATATACAAATCAGTAAGTTTACAAGATGTTAGCTATTGGGTTGAAGTTCTGTTTGCTGCAGGAATTGCGACTTTGGGATTGGTACTCAATAGCCCCGCTGTAATTATTGGTGCAATGTTGATATCACCATTAATGGGATGTATTCTCGCTAATGGATTATCACTAGCAGCAGGTGATGTTATTTTAGCTTGGCGGGCACTAATTAAGCTAATTTTGAGTTGCGGTGTGGCTATTTCATTTGCATTGTTTTTGGTATGGTTACTTCCATTTAAGGAAATGACACCTGAAATTTTAGCCCGCACTCGCCCGAATCTTTTAGATTTAGTTGTGGCTTTATTTTCTGGTGGTGTTGGTTCTGTAGCAATTTGCAAACAACCCAAGGGTGTTGTTACTTCTATTCCAGGAGTTGCGATCGCTGTTGCTCTCATGCCACCATTATGCGTTGTGGGCTACGGTTTAGGAATTGCAGCGAGTCAAGGTTTTACTAATGGATTACAGGTTGCTAGTGGTGGTGGGTTATTATTTTTTACCAATTTAGTAGCCATCACTTTCACTGCAATGATAGTTTTTCTGGCATTGAATGTTGATAGCGCCCGTGCAACACAAAGTATCAGGAAATGGCGTCAACAAGATAAGGAAACTATCTGGATGCGAAACATGCTGGGAAGTTTACCAGCTTCCAAGAAACTGAAGAAAATTGGTACGCTTCCAGCCCGGTTTATGTTGATTTTATTTACCATAGTTGCAATTTTTATTCCTCTTAATCAATCATTTAGGCAACTGAAGCAAGAAGTTGCGCGCCAACAAGAGGAAAACTCGATTAATTCAGCAGTAAGGGAAGTATGGCAAGAAAATTTTGCTCAGTTACCAAATGGCGAACCGCGTTCTTTTATTGGTGGGATGGAAACGCGGATAAAAGAGCAGAGATTATTAGTTCAAATTCAGGTTTTTACTAGTAAGTTGTACGCACCAGAAGAACAAAATAGTTATGTAAAAAAACTTGCTTGGCGTTTGAATAAACCACCAGAATTATTAGCCCTCAAGTTAATTGAAATTCCTACAGCATCCAATGAAGTGATTCGCTCTTTACCACAACAGAAGCCAGAAACAGTAGAACCAGTCGTTGTTACAGTTGCTCAATTACATGCTAATTTTGCTCAAGAAATACAAACAGCTATGGGCAATCTGCGATTACCACCACCAGCTGAAATGGTTAATTATGAACTTACTACCACTCCCACTACACCATTAAAAGTTAGAGTCATATATTTAAGCGAACGTGACATTAGTTCGGATGCTCAGTTGTTATTAGCAGATGACATTAAAACTAGATTGGCTTATCCATCTGCGATGATTCGCATGAATAGGATTTCTCCTGCGGTGGGAAACATATCATTTACCCGTGATGAATCTCAACTGACTCAAGTAGACATCGAAAAGTTGGATCGAGTCGCAAATATTTTACAACAACAGTCGGCTTTACGCTTACAAGTAATTACTCACAAACAAGCTGACGAACCGAAGGAAATTTTACTTGCTCGTTTCCAAGCAATAAAGGAATATCTAGAGTCAAAACGGCAAATCAAAGCTGACAGAATAATAATGGTAAATGGAGATACTTCTCGATTTAATGCAGTACTCCGATTAACGACAAAATCTTCAAATCAGACTTTTGTCGCCCAATCTTTTGATAATTCCGTTCTCTAATTCTTGATTTATTTCTCAATACGAATCTATTACTTAGGATTATGCACTAATAAATACAAGTTTATTCTGGGAACTTAATTTATAGAAGCTCAACTTTAAAAGAGGGGATATTTTCTTTGCATAGCTTAAATGTAAAGTTATATATCTCTTTTTTCTTATTCACTTTTTCAATACTGATTTTCTGAGATTTTGTGTAACTTTGGGTAGAAGATCTACATTATACCGGAATATCATTTACTTCGTGAATCTTTAGATTATTTGCAAGAGTAAATAATTCAAAATAGTTTTAATTACGATAACTATATAAATTTAATTATTTGTTATTTCCTAACAATCGAATAAAGTTTAATATTTTTTAATTCTAAACGAGTTAATAAGTATTCGATGTATGTTGACTTTTTGTTAAGTAAATATACACCTAATCGGTAGATTAAAAGCATTTTGAGGGAGCATCTACTTTTGGAAGAAACATAATTATTGGTGACCCCAAATCCAATCATATCGTTGGTCTAAAAAATATATCTGCCGAAAGTGGATGCTCCCAGCTTCTCAATCCCAAGCAGAATCAGCTTTAACATTAGATGAACTCAATTTTAAAATACTAATTTCAACTATCTGGGCAACATTTAGAGGATTAGGAATAGCATTGCTGGGAGCAATGGGTAGTTACATGAATGGGACTAATGGCTTGTTGATTACTTTAACTTGCACTTTTATTTTTACTGGCATTCTGTTTCTAGCTGCTACAGCTTTAGAATATAGGCTGAGCAAATTTTATACTTTTATTGTCCTATCTTTAATCCTAGAAGTGGGTTTATTGAGTGGATGGATTATCCATTATTTCCTCAATTAAACAGACCCAAGCAAAATAGACAATGGAATTCTTGGTACCGCTAATTCATTACTACACTTTAATCTCAGACCTTTTGACAGCAAAAATACATTGATTGGCTGCATGTATAATTAAGTCTTAAAGAAGAATAAATTATAGTTATTTCAACGTTTACAATCTTTTGCATTGTTTAAAAACAACGCGATAACAAAGGCTAAGAGTATTATTCAGGAATAGATTTTTGAAAGCATTTTTATCCCCTTGGCAATATATATCACTTACTAAAGTGGCACATACATATAAATATAGTTTTGCAGGCAATGTAATATTAAATATTAGAGAGCAATCTATAGTATTAGCAACCCCCGCAAAGGAGGCGGTAAAAAAAGTGAAGCACAAGTAAGTACCACATTGATTGAAGATTAATCTTTCAAAGGTACATATGGTTTAGCAATGTTTGCGAGAAGAAACCGAGACCGGATGTTGCTTAACAACACCGTAATTGTGTTTTGCGATTCTGAGTAAGTCTTGTAACTAGAAATAAGAAATTTATTAGTTGAAATTACAAAAGAATTTCCTCAAAACCAATAACTAATTTAACGGGCAAACAACGATTAGATCGGGTAAAGTTGATTTTTTATTCGTAATTGTTCTGCTTTGAGTATATAACTTAAACATTGAAAATTAGATGTTGCGGATATAACTGTCAATAAATACTCGATTAAATATATTGTCCTTTCTTATATTCTGCCAAAGCTACTGCTATGTAGTATTTTCTTGAGAATAATGCAAAATTAATTGCAATTAATATCGTTGCATTGAGTCATTTCTTGTAAATGCAGTTAATATCTGCCTGAAAAGTAATATTAAATACTGATTAATATTGGATTACTCATATAGGTAATTCCCATTTTAATTGCGAAAAGTGCTAATAGCCAGTCGCGAATAAATTACTGATGCAGATATCTCTTTCATCGTTTTTTTAGTAGTGATTGTGTTCCAATAACATTGTTATCTACTACTAATTTATCCACATTTATCAACAAATATTCTCTTTAAAAACATGAAATCTACTACTTCTTTCTTAATTTCTCTTGGTATTGCTGTATCTGCTGTAGTTGGAACATCTTTTAGTGTTTTAGCATCGCAACCATACCAACAAAAATCAACTGTTAGTACACAATCTTATCAATCTACAACAAATACTCAAACTTCAAACACTCAAACTTCTTCTACTAAAGTTTCTTCAAAACAAGTAGCTCAAATTTTTGGTGGTTCTCAACAATCAAAACGTCCTGGAGATAACTATATTGGTTTAGGAAGTATTATTGGAGGAGATACTGATTTCGTTGATGCTGCAATTATTAGTAAGGTAAAACTATTGAATTTAGGTTCTTCTAAATCGATATCTGTTAGACCTTCAGCTGTATTTAGCAATGGCGATCTCGATGTACGTATTCCCGCAACTTTGGACTGGACCAAAATCAACCGCGATTTGGGAGAATTCAATGGTAGAGTTACTCCTTATGCTGGTGGTGGAGTTGCAATTGATTCAGGAGGAGATGCAGATTTAATGCTAACTGCTGGAGTCGATGTTCAGCTAACTCCTAGATTTACTGGTACAGCTGCAGCCAATGTTCTATTCTTAGGTGAAACCGAATTTGATACAACTGTTGGTGTTGGTTACAATTTCTAAGTTTTAGACTTCCATAGCTTAGTTTTTAAAGCTTAGAAATATGGGGGGTGTAAAATTACCCCCAATTAATCAAAAAATTTCTGGCGTTGCTGATGACGGATATGATTTTGCCCCCCAACCCCCAAATTTGGGGGATTTAGGGGGCGTCACTCAAACAATAAAAATGAATTATATTTTAATTCAGCAACGCCAAATTTCTTTACTATTTCTAATAATCTGATGAATCACCGAAGATAATAAAGTTAACATTTCATCGGTTTTGGGAATAGATAACACACTTTAAAAGTAGATATATAAAGAATTGTAGTGACTTAGATACTGACTATAATTTTTCTGTTTAAAATTAACATATTTCCTTCAATAAATATATTTCGTATCAGGCTATTTATCTCACTCACTTTGAGAATTAATCTTTGCAAAAATGAAAAATATAGATGTGGGCACATCAGATTTTAATCAAGATTATGTTAGTGATATTACTCCTTTAGACTCTCATCAAGAAATAATAAAAATAACTGAAATGAGAGAATTACACGATCTAAATTTACAACATTTAGAAGATTTAAACAAAACTATATCAGAATTGCAATCTTCATTAGAAAAAAAATCTAAAGAACAAGAAAAAATACATCGAAGGCTGAGATTTCGACTTCGTTTTTTTACATTTATATGGTTATTAACAGTACTAGGGCTAACAGCTGTTTTCGGGTGGTTTAGTTTACGTTGGTATATGCAATTGCAAATACAGCGAAAAGTTGCAGCTTTCACACCTGAAAAATTAGAGCAAATAGAAAAAATACAAACTTCATTTGTCAAGTTAAATGAAGATACTATCCCACAATTAAAAAATGAACTCGAAAAAAATAAAAAGGAAATTGCAGAAATCAATAATCAGATAACAGAGGTTAATACTAAACTAGATAAACCTCAACAAGCAATGACAGTTTTAGTGAAAGCTTTACAAGAATTAGTTGATTCTCAAAAGACACAATCAAATAGTGTTAATGTAGATAAACCTAAATCTACTGATTTAAAGCCTAAAAATAATTCAGAAAAATCTCCTTCATCTTCACCAGACAACAAGAAGATTCAAGAAAATAATTAAATTATGAATGCAGAGTTGACACTCATTATATTTCAATATTGCAATCATAAATAATTATCAAAGCAAATTAAGGACTAAAAATAATGTCTTCATCTTTAGAGAATTCTGTACAAATTTCTCAATCATTACAGGATAAATATTTACAACAAGAACGGATGCATGATATTCTCTTGATGCTAAAAAATCTATCTACAAGAGAAGAGGCAACTATTAAATATATTTTAGATTGCCTCTATGATATTGGTTCAGTTAAGCTAATTAAACAAAAAATCCACTTCAGGGCTCTTAACACAAGCTTAGTATTAGTTGCTAAGATGTCCAAACCTGCTTTCAAATTTTTCGCTTTACGTTGGTTTCAAAGTAACTGTCCGCGATTAATTACTGATTGGTTAGTTGAGCAAGTTAGCTTTAAAGAAAATGAGGCAAAAATCATTAATGAAGAAGTACAATTAAATACTTCTACAGAACAAGAGTCTTTAACCTCGCTGGTAGATGATAACAAAAAAATTAAAGCTCTTAAATCTCAAATGAGATTGTTAACAATAATTTTATTAGGGGTAATTACGATTTCTGGAGGTGCTTTTAGTTGGTTGAGTTATTACACTGTTAAATTAGAAAAAGTTCAGCAAGAAACAATAGAAAGATTAGAAGCGCAAATCAATACATTAGAAACTAGTAAAAGTTTCAAGTGAATCAAATAAACTTAATCTTTTCCTTCATTTGTTTCCTGAGTAAATGAAGACTGAGATTGGTTATTCAGGTAATTAAATATCCCATTTAGAGGAGAAATTCTTATTCCTTGTGGGTTGTAATCTGTAGGAAGGTAATTTTCTGGAATTGTTATTTGATTACCATCTCTGATTGCAGAGTAGTGGGGGGAGAGAATTTCAATACCACTTTCGTTACATTTGTCCTGAATATTTTGGTGTAATTCCGAGTAAATTCGTGCCATAATACCAGGATGTTTGGTATAAGCGTTTAACTCATAGCTGACATAAAAGTCATCTAAACTTTTTTGCAATACAAAAGGTTCTGGTTCAGTAAGAATATCTTGTGTCGCTTTCGCTGCATCAATCAGGACTTCATGGACTTTACGCCAAGGTACATCATACCCTAAAGTGATATTAGTGTGAAGCACTAGCGGTGGATGCTCGGGATCGAATTGAGCAGCACTATAATTAACTATTTGACTCGTTAAAACTGTGGAATTGGGTAAAGTGATAACAACATTTTTGATTGTTCGGATCCGGGTCACTAACAAAGTTTTTTCTGCAACATCCCCAACCGCATCAGAAATTTTCACGCGATCGCCAATTTGAAATGCTCTGGTGTAAATCAAAATAATCCCAGCAACGATGTTTGCAACTACAGCAGTGGAACCTAAGGAAAAAAGCACACCCAAAAACAACGAGACTCCCTGAAAAGCTGGAGAACCAAACCCTGGTAAATAAGGGAAAGCTACCACCGCAGCTAAAATGATCATTAAAAAGACAGATAACTTATAAGTTGGTCTCGCCCATTCTCGATAAAAACCTTGAATGGTCAAATTACCATGTTCGATTGCTGTAAAGAAATGTCCGACTAGCTTAATTAAATAAAAGGTAGCAAAAATAACTATGCCTAAAGCAAATATATTCGGCAGGTACTTAAGAAATTCTTCCCAAGAAGTTATACCTGCTTTTAAAAAGTATCGAAATACCTGTCTCCCAAATTGTTTTGTCCAAGGAAAGAAACTTAAAACTAACGGTACGTAAACCGCTAACGCTCCCAAGGTTAAAATCCACCGTAGGAACTTGAGTATGGAAATTAGTAAAGAGGAAATTCGAGTTGCAGGTAATAAGTCAAAATTTTGAATTCGCAATGCGGGAATTCTCGTGCTTCCCAAAGTATTAACTTGGGTATAAAGTTTGGGAAACAAGAAAGCAAATAAAACTAATGTTGCCAAAAATACTACTGTGGCGATCGCAGTATTGATAATTCCTTGACGTATAAATTCTGGACTGCGTTCTTGACGATACTGAACTACTTGTGTCTGAATTTTTGCTAGATAGCTTTTTGCTAGTGCTTGTCGTGTTTGGTCAACAGCTCTAGCATCTGCATCAGTTACAGTTAACAGTACCCGATTTCCTACAGTCAGATTAGTAGTTTGGGATTTTTCATCTATAGCAAATGTGTTTACTTTGATTGTTGGATCTTCTGCGATCGTAGTTAAACGATTGGTTACTGCTCTAGCACGTTCCTCTGCTGTAAAAGCTCCAACCCCTGCTCGAATATCAAAAATTTTTTCTCCTCCAAGTATTACTCCCATCGCTTCAGGGTTAGAAGTCGGAGATGTAGTTACAGTTGGTGCAGGTTTTGCTGGTGCTTGGGCGTAGCTACTTGAAAATGGGACAATAGACAGTGATATACATAAAGCTATAACTGCAAAAAAAAACTTCAGGCCTTGAAATTTAAAAAAGTTTTTTTTCCTGGTAATTTTATTCAAACGTTTCATTTAGAACTAAAACTGAAGTTTAATAATCATAGAATTTAACTGAACCGAACAAAAGAAGTTATTTGAAAAAAATAATTGTCAACAAACCAAAATTTTCAATAATCAAATTGGGATTGGTGAATCTACATAAATTGTTGGCTCGCTGATTGAGAATCTCATACCATTTTTTTCAAGCATTTGGGAAATTTTTGTATTAGCTAACTCTAATAAACGCTTACGCAGTTGGGTAGAATCTTCGCTTGAGCCTAAGATAAAAAAAGTTATCCTCGCACGACTTCCAGGTCTGTCGTCAATTTGGAAAAAATTAATCTCCGTACTACCGGGGTCGATACCAAATACAGCATTAGTGCTTTCTTGAATCACTTTAGTCACGAAAGATTGCTGGTTTTCTTCCAATACTCGAACAAAATCTAGATAGAGTAGTACCATTACCTTTTTACCCCTGGTAATGTTTTCAATATCCTTAGTTGCCATAAGAGAATTAGGAACAATTAAAAGAGTATTTTTTGCCGCTAGGCGAATTTTTGTCGAACGCAAGCCTATTGATTCTACTCGACCGTATATATCTTCAGCATGAGGATTAAAATTGACGCGGATATATTCTCCTGGGACATAAGGACGGTCTAAGTATAATACGATTGTACCTAATAATTGTTCTAAAACTCTTTGGGCAGCAAAAGCGAGCGCAATACCACTGATACCCAAGCCAGTAATTAAAGCCAGCAAGTTCACATTATTAGTTTGAGCAAAAAATACAATTGCAGTGAACCCAATAATAACATTGAAAACAGTCTCACCAACTAAGATAAAATCATCAGCCGACTTCCCTAATTTGTCAATTATAATAACTCCATAAATACGCACAAACTGTTTAAATAAACGAGATACAAACCACGCAATACTGATTATTAATCCCAAATCAATGAAAAACTTTAAAAACTGATATAGATTTTGATAACTAGCAATTATTTTTAAACAAAAATTCCACAGAATGAGTGTACCAGTGAGTTTAATTAAATGACCTAAAGGATCAAGTAAACTTTCGTAAATTTTTATGTATTTTTTTGGAAATAATTGTTTAACAATCAGCCTAACAAGTAAAAGTGTATAGCGACCTAATAGTAAAGAAAATATTACAAGTATTAGGAATATTCCTAGTCTCAGTCCCAGAATAACTAAAAATTTTTGAGTTGCTTCGTCAAAACGAATAAAATCATTTAGTATCGATTCTATATCCATTGTATTTAATTTTTATAAATTAATAGGTGAAGAGACATTGATAGTTTTCTCTTTGATATCAAAGATGATGCCATATTCCTTTAATTTATAACTAATATTTTGTTTAGCGATATCCAGGAGTTGCTTGCGTAATTCCATTGATATTTCTCCCGAACCTAGTAAAAATAAAGTAACTTGTGCTTCTACAATATTTTCACCTAAGTCATCAACTATATCTTTAAAACTTACTTTTGTAATACGATTATCTAACCCAAATATATCTTTAGTACTGTCCAAAATGACTTGGCGAATTAAAGCTCTTTCTTCTTGAGATATAGCCTTATATAAAGTCAAATACATTAAGGAAATTACCTTTTTAGCATTCGTTAGATTTTCAATGCTGACCTGAGTAAGGATATTATTGGGAATAATAACTAAACTACCTTTACCAGAAGTACGAATCTTTGTAGAACGCCAACCAATGGACTCAACTCTACCAAAGGTGCGATCGGGTAATTGTACATAATCATCAATGGCAAAAGGACGATCCAGATGAAGTACAACACCCCCTAATAATTGTTCTAAGGTTTTTTGAGCGGCAAAAGCAACTGCTAAACCTCCAATTCCCAAACTTGCTAACAAGCCAACTAAATTAATTTGATGTGTTTGAGCGAATATAAAAACAACAATTAAAATGATAGTAGCATTGACCAGAAATTTTGCGAGAATTAAAATCTCACTATCTAATCTTCTTTGAGTCCTCAAGGCTGCATTAAGCAAGTAAACATCAAAAAATTGTTTAAATATGCGCAGGGCTAACCAAATAACAATAATTGCGATTACTAACCCAAATATCAATTCAAATAATTTTAGCCATTCTTCTAAGGGAGAAATTAAAATAATGACGTCAATAACTGTTAGTAATACTACTAAAATTATCTGATTTTGATAAGGCATCAATACCTGATGATAAATTTCTTGAAATTGGAGAGAAGTTAAGCGTTCTATAGCTAATTCACTAATTTTAGGAAGGAAAATACTAACAGCAATTGTAACTATTCCAACTAAGCAAATAACCGTAGCTATCTTAAAGATACTATTACTTGGTAAATTACTGATTGCAAAACTTAGAGCTAATTGAGCATCCATAAGAGTAGGAAATACATTTGTCCAGTTCAAGATAGAAAATAGAAAAAGATTGTCTAATTATTTTTAGAGGAGAAAAATTGTTATAGTCTTAACATTCATAAAGTCAAATGTTAGTCATGTTCATAAACAGTAATAGTGAGATAAACAAAAATTCCTGAATTAGATTATCTACTTCTGTAACAATCTTCAGAGTTTTTCCTGATACGCAAGTATAAACTTTTAGATCACAGCTACAGGAAATAGCGACATCATCTGGTTTGACAGCTATTACAACTTTTCTTGCTGGTGGATTTAGCTTAATTATTTGCTTTGATATTTCCGATAATACCGTATAATAATATATTTTAATTGATTTAGAACATTCTGAACGTTGCTTTTTAGAACTAGTTGATAAGAAGATAATAGCTTTTATTAGCGGAAGTACAAGTAACAGTAAGAAACAAGATCGTGAGGATAATATTCTGCACCTAAAATCTATTAATAAATGAGAGTTAGACACAGAAAAAATCTTAGACACTTTTTGCAAAAACCCCTCAACTAAAACATATTGAAGTGAAGAGAACAAGTTGTGGCTATTTGATTTACTTCAATTCCTTGCTAACACCTCTTATAA
>JAAUYH010057568.1_pt1 | contig 14740 bp, 10 predicted proteins | sample 7278061 | NCBI WGS metagenome assembly JAAUYH01 (sample SAMN14350203, study PRJNA611818) | marine sediment metagenome | isolation source: surface marine sediment (0.6m) | place: French Polynesia: Moorea | collected 2018-08
CGGCACGCTGAACACGGGTGAGCCACCGGCGTCGACCCTGAAGCTGACGAATTGACCCGCCTCCTCCGCGGGACCGCCGACGATGTTCGAGGCCCAGCCGCGGATTACGTTGACGCCCGAGTTCTCGTCGACCGTCACGTCGCCCGCGTTGCTGAACGACGGGGCGTCGTTCACGGCATTGATGGTCACCGTGGCCGACAGCTCGATGCTGTTCTCGTGGTTCTCGCCGGTCGGGCCGTCGTCGGCGACCGTGACCGTGAGGTTGGCGGTGCCGTTGGCGTCGGCGGCCGGGGTGTAGGTGAGCGTGCCCGTCTCGTCGATCATGAGGGCGCCGGCGAACAGCCATGGCCTGTCGGTTGTGACTGTCACCGTGACCACCTGATCGGCCTCGTCATCACCGCCGCCGGGGCTGATGTCCGTCACGAAGCCCGGCACCGTCTGCGTACCGGCATCCTCGTCGACCGTCGGCACCGCACCGACGGTGGCGGTCGGAGCGTCGTTGAGATCCGTGATCTCGATCGTGAAGCGCGCCTCGGCCGAGTTGTCCCCACCGTTGTCCACATCGCCATCGTCCGTCAGCGTGACCGTCACGTTGGCCAGTCCGCGGGCGTCCTCGGGAGTCTCGAACCGCAGCGTGCCCGTCTCGTCGATGAAGGGCTGCTCGGTGAACAGCGCCTCGTTGTCGCTCGTGACCGTCAACGTCAACGCCTGACCGGCCTCGTCATCACCGCCGCCGGGGCCGGCGTCGGTGTAGAACTCGGCGACGCTGGCAGCCTCGCCATCTTCGAACACGACGGCCGTCTCGGCCAGCGCGAAAACGGGCTCATCGTTGACGGCGGTGACCGTGATCACGAAGTCGGCCGTGGTGCTGTCGACACCACCGTTGTCGATACCACCATCGTCGGTCGCGGTCACCGTGACCGTGGCGGAGCCATTGACATCGGCCGCCGGCGTGTAGGCGAGGGTGCCATCGGTTATGGCCGGCTGGACCTCGAACAGTGCCTCGTTGTCGTTGGCGACCTCGAGCGTCACCGTCTGGTCGGCCTCGAGACCACCGCCACCGGCAGTCAAGCCGGTGAGGAACTCGGCGACGGAGGCGGCCGCGTCCTCGACGCCGTCGACGTCGCCCGACAGGGCGAACTCGGGGGCATCGTTCACCGGGTTGACGGTGATCGAGAAGCCGAGGGTGGCCGTGTTCTCGTGGCCATCGCCGGTCGGGCCGCTGTCGATCAGCGTCACAGTCACGTTGGCCACGCCGTGGGCGTCGTCAGCGAGTGTGTACGTGATCGTCCCCACTGCGTCGATGGCCGGGGCCACCGAGAACAGCGCCTCGTTGTCGGTCGATACGACCTTCACGACGGTCTGGCTCTCCGACTCGTCGGGCCCGCCACCCGGCTCGACACCGGTCACGAAGGCGGTCAGGGTCTGGGCACCGGCATCCTCGTCGATCGTCTGGTCGGCAGCTCCGCCGCCGATCGGCTCGGCGACGGGAGCGTCGTTGAGCGCCTCCACCTCGATAACGAAGGTCCGGTCGCTGCGGTTGACACCACCGTGGACGGTGCCGCCGTTGTCGACCACCGAAACGGTGACTGTGGCGGTGCCGTTGGCGTCGGGAGCCGGTGTGAAGGACAGCGCACCATCACTGTCGATCAACGGCTGCGCCGAGAACAGGGCGGTGTTGTCGTTGGAGGTGGACCAGATCAGGGTCTGGACGTCCTCATCGGCGCCGCCTCCGGGGGTCACGGCTGTCATGAAGCCAGGCCTCGAACTGGGCCCTGAGTCCTCGAGCACGCCGATGTCGGCGCCGAGCTCGAGCTCGGGACCGTCGTTGACTGGCTCGATCTCGATGTCGAACGTGAGGTCGGTCGTGTTCTCATGACCCGGGCCGGTCGGCCCATCGTCGGTGAGAGTCACCGTGACCGTGGCATTGCCGTTGGCGTCAGCGGCCGGTGTGTAGGTGAGGGTGCCGTCCTCGCCGATGGCCGGAGCCACGCCGAACAGCGCGGCATCGGCATCGTCGACCGTCACCGTGACGGCGACGTTCTGGCCGGCCTCGTCGAGGCCACCACCCGGACCGACATCGGTCAGGAACTCGGCGACCGTCTGCGCACCGGCATCCTCGAAGACGAGCTGATCGTCGCCGATCGTGCCGACGGGGGCGTCGTTGAGCGCTGCGATATCGATCGTGAGCTCGACCGACGTGGCGTCGACGCCACCGTTGCCGGTACCACCCGAATCGGTCAAGGTGACCGTGACCGTGGCCGTACCGTTGGCGTTCTCGGCCGTATCGAAGCTGAGCTGGCCTGTCCCGTCGATGGCGGGCTGCTCGATGAACAGTGTTTCGTTGTCGTTGCTGACCGTCAGCGTGAGACTCTGCGTCTGCTCGTCGGCACCTCCACCCGGGCTCTCATCGGCGTAGAAGCCGGCGATCGTGACGGGCTGCCCATCCTCGAAGATGAGGCCGGTCTCGCTGATGGTGAACGACGGGGCGTCGTTGACGGCGGCGATCGACAGCTCGAACTCGGCGCGGGCCGAATTCTCGCCACCGTTGGCGGTCTCACCATCATCTGTGACCGTCACCGTGACGGTGGTGTCACCGTTGGCGTCCGCGGCCGGCGCGTAGGTGAGCGTGCCGTCCACGATGGCCGGAGCCACCGCGAACAAGGCTTCGTCACCATCGGCCACCGCCACGTCGATGGTCAGACCCTGGTCGGCCTCATCGTCACCCCCACCGGCACCAAGACCGGTCAGGAACGAAGCCACTGATGCCTCGCCCGAATCTTCGACACCATCCACGTCACCGGCCAGCTCGAACACCGGCGCATCATTCAGGGACGTGACCATGATCTCGAAGGTCAGCTCGGTGGTGGACACATTGTCTCCACCGGTCGGGCGATGATCGTCCAGGGTCACCGTGACCAGCGCGGTGCCCTTGGCATCGGCCGCAGGCGGATAGGTGAGCGCGCCGTCCACGATGGCCGGAGCCACGTCGAATAGATCGGCATTGTCATTGACCACCGATACGGCGACCACCTGGTCGGCCTCGTCGGTGCCGCCACCGGGCGCCACACCGGTCAGGAAAGACTCGACGCTCTGCGCACCCGCGTCCTCATCAACCGTCTGGTCGCCGGCGAAGTCGACCGTCGGAGCGTCGTTCACCGCGTTGATCGTGATCATCATGGTGTTCGACGACATGAGATCGTCGGTCTCGTCACTCGGGGTTGCGTTGTCGTCCGTGATCTCGATCGTGATCCTGGTGGAACCGTTGGCGTCCTTGGCCGGCGTGAAAACCAGTTCATCCTGGTCGTTCACCGTCGGCTGACCGTCGACCTGGAACAGGGTCTGGCCTTCGTCGGGAGTGGCCACCGAGAAGCTGTAAGTCTGGTCGGACTCGTTCTGCGGGCCGGTGCTGATCTCGGTGACAGCGATCTTCTGCTCGGGTGCGTCCTCGTCGATCTCGACGTCGGCGATCTGCGCGAAGCCCGGGGCGTCGTTGACGGGGTGGACCGTGAGAACAATCGTCTTGGTAGTCGACTTGTCGTCCTCGGTGATCGGATCAGGAGTCCCGTTGTCGTTCGTCGCCGTGATCGTCAGCGTCGAGGTGCCGTGCTCGTGCTCAGCCGGAGTGAACTCGAGGTCGATCGACTCCCCGGTACAAGGGACCTCGATGTCGTCACAGCCGGCCGGAAGCTGGTTGACGACGACGGTGGGGGCTCCATCGGTGACGAAGAGGTCGGGGTTGGTGAAACCGTCGACCACGATCGTCAGGTTCCGGTCATCGTCCGGTCCGGTGGTCGGGTCGCCATCGGTGGCCTCTATCAGCCAGTCGCCTTCGGCGACGGTGGTTTCGCCCGGGTCCTCGTTGACGGCCACGCCGGTCTCTAGCGTGAGCACCGGTACGTTCTCGACGGCACCGACGTCCGGGAACTCACGGACGGTCTCGATGCGAGTCAGCGCATCGACGGGTGATGCCCCGGCCGCGGTGGCCGCAAGAGCGACGACGGCTGCCGTCACCACGGACACGGTCATCACAGCAGCGATGACAGCACGGAAGGTGTTCTGGTCTGAACGCATCTGAGCCCACCTGTGTTCTCGGTTGTTCCTGGTAGGTCCCGGAAATCAGGTTCGGGCCTCTATCGGCAGGCAGAATTGACGAGTTGAGGGTTGGGCCGGCCGAGAATCCTCCAAGCGGTTTGGCGTATCGACGGGTCACGCCGGAGTGGACCCCCGACCGGCCGAGACTGGGCCTTCCGACTCAAGACCCGGCCGCACCACGACCCGTACCCTGGGTCAACCGACAACGAGGTCGGCGGACATCAAACAACCACAGGTGGGCGGCCCGGCGGGGCTGCCCACCTGAGGTTTTGGCTCGCCGGCAGGGTGCTCGGAGCCCGAGCTCAGTCGACGAGGGTGGGCTGCACGATCACGGCCAGATCGGCCGTGTACGGGGTGCTCCACTGGGGGTCGCCGAAGGCGTCGAGCTTCGAGTCCACCTCCAGCACCAGGGTGAGGTACGCGTACGACTGGTCGACGGTCGACAGGTCGAGCGTCCCTCCGGTGGCGATGAGGTCGACCTGCAGGAAGAGCACCGTTCCATCCGGTGCGGTCACCGTCGCCTCGATTGCGTCCACGTCGTTGAGCAGCTCGGCCGGCACCTGGACCTCCCCCCAGCGATTGCCTGTGCCCTCGGTGCACTCGCAGGGAGTGATCGTCGTCTCGGTGCTCGTGTCGACGCAGTCGGTCATGCCGATCGGGTTGAAGCTGAAGTATTGCGACTCGTGGCCCAGCCCGATTATGCACTCGGGGGACAGCTCGGCGAAGGCGTAGGCGTAGGTGGCGGTCGGCTGCTGCGTGAAGTGGTCGAGGATCCCGCACGGAGCTCCGCTCGGGGCGACCTCCCAGTTCCAGCACGCCGAGTTGTTCGAGTTGCCCCCGGCGAAGAAGGTCCGACGACCTTCCCAGCTGTAGCTGTCGCCGGCCCAGGTGTTGGCGAGGTTGGCCAGGTGACCGCTGAGCCCGGGGATCGAAGTGGGCCCGTTTCCGCCGAAGTCGTAGCACGCGTTCGCCGTTGGAACGGCCGGCGGGACGGCCGAGGGGTTGGCGAGGAGGCTCACCACGCAAATGCCGTTCGGCTGCTGGGTGGCCGCGTTGTGCTTGAAGAAGGTCATGCGGCTGTCGGTGTCTCCGGCGACGGTCGGGGCCAGCTGGGCGGTGGGCCAACTGGCACACGGACTCTGTGAGGCCAGGTCCCAGCAGTGGAAGACCACGCCGGCTGTCACGTAGTGCGTGAAGAAGATCCGGCTGCCGTACTTCTCGCCGTTGATCAGCTGCGGGTCGTCGGAGAGCGACGGCATGTCCGGGTGCCCGTACGCCGCCGTGTTCCAGGTACCGCAGGTGCTCATGTCGTCGGCGTCGACGCACCTGAGCTGGCCTTCCTGGTTGATGATGTACAGGTCGTCGGCGCCGTGGGGCCACGGCCCGGTGGCGTTGACGGTGGCCGGGAAGTTGTTGGTGTTCTGATCCCACAGCTCCCGAAAGTCGTCACTGCAGTACGAGCGGGTCACCACGCTGAAGCAGGCGAGTCCGGACTTGTCCGTCGAGGCGTCGCGGGCGGCGAAGAAGATCTTGCCGCGAGTCACATCGATGTGTTCGACGGGCCGGTTGCCCGTGTTGAAGTCGCCGAGGCTGAATTGTCCGCTGGGGCTGCAGAATGTCTCGGTGTTGCGATCCATGCAGACGATCTCGCCCTCGGCCGTGGTACGCACATGGTGGTTGACCGCCCAGATCTCGTCGCCGTAGACGAGCGGCCCGAAGCCGTCGCCATTGCCTGCTTCCGAAAAGCCGCCGAACGGCGGATTGAGAACGATGGGGTGAGAGCAGGTCGCGGCGCAGTTGGAGATGATGGCGGTCGCCGTACGGACGATCTCGGGGGCGTCACGCAGAATGCTCGAGAAGTACTGCGTGCCCGCCTGACCGATCTCGACGATCAGCTCGTTGTTGATGGTGCGCCGGATGAGGATCTCGGTTCCGTCGTCGGCGGTGACCGTGACGATGGACTCTCCGGGCGGAGGGGCGATGGCGTAGACGGGCGTCGCCGTCACGGTTATGTCGGCGCTGTCGAGTACGGCGAGCAGCGAGTTGTAGGCCGCCTCCATGGCCTGCTGTTCGGCCACGGCGGCGTGCGCGGCGCTGAGATCACCCCAGCTCGAGGCACCCACGCTGGCGAAGTAGTCCTTTAGCGCGACGTCGTAGGCCTTGACGCTGTTGAGCGAGCCGATGTCGGCCGACCGCTGCTGCTGTTGGCCCTGCCGGTACCAGGCACCGAGGTCGGTGGCGAAGGCGGCGATGGCCAGCACGAGAACCATGATGAGCGCAGCCAGGATGAGTACCGCTCCGCGTTCTCGCTCGCTTCCGCGCTGGTGAGAGCTCGGCCGCTCGCAGTCGTGCATGTCCTACATGTCGGCAGTCATCACCCCCTGCCCGAATGGGCCCAACGGCACTAAGTGCAGTGGGCAAATCGCTAGCCTTTGACGACATGACCGACGCCGACTCGCCAACCCCCTACCCCCCGGTCGACAAGCCCGATTTTCCGGCCATCGAGCGGCGCGTCCTCGAGCGGTGGAAGCGAGCCGAGACCTTCCAGCAGTCGGTCGAGTCGCGCCCCGACGACACCGAGTACGTCTTCTACGACGGGCCACCGTTCGCCAACGGTCTGCCCCACCACGGCCACCTCCTCACCGGCTACGTGAAAGACGTCGTGCCCCGCTATCAGACCATGCGCGGCCACAAGGTCGAGCGCCGGTTCGGGTGGGACTGCCACGGCCTCCCCGCCGAGATGGAGACCGAGAAGCAGCTGGGCGTATCTGGGCGGGCGGCGATCACCGAATACGGCATCGAACGGTTCAACGACGCCTGCCGATCGTCGGTTCTGAAGTACACCGCCGAATGGCAGGAGACGGTGACCCGCCAGGCCCGCTGGGTCGACTTCGACCACGACTACAAGACGATGGATCTCGACTACATGGAGTCGGTCATCTGGGCCTTCAAACAGCTGTGGGACAAGGGGCTCATCTACGAAGCCAACCGGGTGATGCCCTACTCGTGGGGGGCCGAGACTCCTCTGTCCAACTTCGAGATCCGGCTCGACGACGCCACACGGCCCCGCCAGGATCCTGCCATCACCGTCGCCTTCGATCTCCACCCCGAACCCGGCGACCCGGGCCCGATGAAGATGCTGGCCTGGACGACCACGCCGTGGACCCTGCCGTCGAACCTGGGACTGATCGTCGGCCCCGCGCTCGACTACGCCGTCATGGAGCTCGACGGTGTGCACTACGTCCTGGGAGCCGACACCGTGGCGGCCTACGAGCAGCAACTCGGCGACGCCACCGAACACTCGGTCATCCAGGGCCGCGATCTGGTCGGCCGCCGGTATGAGCCGCTCTTCCGGTACTTCGCCGACCGGCCCGATCTGTACGGTTTCCGGGTGCTCGGCGACGACTTCGTCGCCACTGACGAGGGCACCGGCATCGTGCACAGCGCTCCCGGCTTCGGCGAGGACGACCAGCGGATCGCCGATGAGAACGGTATGGGCATGGTCGTTCCCGTGGACGACCACGGCCGATTCACCGACGAGGTCCCCGACTTCGCCGGCAAGAACGTCTTCGACGCCAACCCCGAGGTCATCCGCTGGCTCAAGGACGAAGGTCGGCTGATCCGCCACGACACCTACGAGCACAACTATCCGCACTGCTGGCGCACCGACACGCCGATCATCTACCGGGCCCTGCCCAGCTGGTACGTGCGGGTCACCGACATTCGCGACCGGCTCGGCGAGCTCAACCAGCAGATCAATTGGGTGCCCGACAACGTGCGCGACGGCCGTTTCGGTCGCTGGCTCGAGGGCGCTCGCGATTGGTCGATCAGCCGCAATCGCTTCTGGGGATCCCCGATCCCGGTGTGGCGCAGCGACGACCCCGCCTACCCGCGGGTCGACGTCTACGGCAGCCTCGACGAGATCGAGGCCGACTTCGGCGTGCGGCCTGACAACCTCCACCGGCCCTACATCGACGATCTCGTTCGCCCCAATCCCGACGACCCGACCGGCCAGTCGATGATGAGGCGAGTACCGGAGGTGCTCGATTGCTGGTTCGAGTCGGGGTCGATGCCGTTCGCTCAGGTCCACTACCCCTTCGAGAACAAGGAGTGGTTCGACGAGCACTTCCCCGCCGACTTCATCGTCGAATACATCAACCAGACGCGGGGCTGGTTCTACACGCTGCACGTCCTGGCCGGCGCTCTGTTCGATCGTCCGGCCTTCCAGAACGTGATCTGCCACGGAATCCTGCTCGCCGACGACGGGGCCAAGCTGTCGAAGCGGCTGCGCAACTACACGGAGCCGACCGAGATCTTCGAGACCCTCGGTTCCGACGCCCTCCGCTGGTACTTCATGTCGTCGAACATCGTGCGGGGCGGCGACGCCCGCATCTCCGACCACGGCATCGCCGAGGTGACCCGCCAGATCCTGCTGCCGGTCTGGAACGCCTATTCCTTCTTCACCCTCTATGCGAACATCGAGGGTTACCGGGCGCGGTTCCGCACCGACTCGTCCGACGAGCTCGATCGCTACATCCTCGCCAAGCTGCGGGAGACGATCGAGGCCGCGACCGACCGCATGGACGCCTATGACCTGCCGGGGGCGACCACGGAGATCGCTTCGTTCATCGATGCCCTCAACAACTGGTACATCCGCCGCAGCCGCGGCCGCTTCTGGGGAACCGACAACATCTCGGCAAACCTTCCGGCCGCTCCCGGGGGGAGCGAATCCTCGCGGAGCGACCATGACGGCGAGCGGGGGATGTCGGCCGGAGGTGCCGACGACAATAGAGCCGCATTCGACACACTCTTCACGGTCTTGACCACCTTCTTGAAGTTGGCCGCGCCGTTCCTGCCGATGATCACCGAGGAGATCTACACGAACCTGACGGGAGAGGAGTCACTGCACCTGACCGACTGGCCCGACCCCGGGCAGTTCCCGGAGGACCACGACCTCGTGGCCGCCATGGACCGTACGCGTGCCGTGGTCTCGGCTGCCCTCCGCTTGCGCGAAGACGAGGGGCTGCGCGTGCGGTTGCCTCTCGCCTCGCTGACACTGGCGGGCGCCGACTCGGCCGGCGTCGCCGGCCTCGCTCACCTGGTCTCGGACGAGGTCAACGTCAAGGCCGTCGAGTTCACCGCGGATCTCGAGTCGTATGCCCATTTCGTCCTGCAGCCCAACGGACAGATGCTCGGCCCCAAGTTGGGCGGTGACGTGCAGAAGGTGTTCGCTGCGGCCAAACAGGGACAGTGGGCGCAGAACGAAGACGGAACGATCGACATCGCCGGTCACACCCTGGCCGCAGACGAGTTCGAGCTCCGGGTCCAACCAGCTGACGGCGTCACGGCTGCGGGGCTACCCAGCAACGACGCCGTCGTGGTCCTCGACACCGAGGTGACGCCCGAGCTCGAGGCCGAGGGGCTCGCCCGCGACATCGTTCGCTCGGTGCAGGAAGCCCGCAAGACCGAGGACCTCGTCGTGACCGACCGGATCGCCCTGACCCTCGAGCTCTCCGAGGAGGGGCGGGCGGCCGTCGAGGCGATGGAGGCCTATGTGGCCGAACAGACTCTGGCCTCGGCCATCTCGTACGGTCCGGTCGACGGGGACCGATCGCACGACGCGGCCAGCGTCGGATCCCTCAGCTTCGACGTCGTCCCGGCCTAGTCCGTGTCACCCCGCGACCGGTTCCTCACGGTCATGGGTCGCAAGCCCGTTATCGAGGCCCTGCGTGACGACTCGCTGACGATCGACAAGATCCTCGTCGCTTCGAACGCGTCGGGGGCCGAGATCAGTTCGATCACGGGTCTGGCGGCAAGCCGCCGGGTTCCAGTCGAGACGGTCTCGGAGCACAAGGTCACGGCGGTGTCCCGCTCCGGCCGCCATCACCAGGGTGTCGTGGCCGATGTGGTCGCTCCTGGCATGCAGCGGATCGACGAGTTCTGCGAGCAGCGCACCCGCGGCCGGGACTGGGCCTGTTCGGTCGTCGTTCTCGATCACGTGCACAACCCCGCGAATGTCGGAATGCTCCTGCGCTCGGCCACGGCCGCCGGGATCGACGGGGTCGTCGTACCCCACCGGGGCACAGCCGAATTGGGTCCGGTTGCCATCAAGGCCTCGGCCGGCGTTGCCTTCCGAGCCCCGATCTTGCGTGCCGATACGACCGATGAAGCACTGGCGGTGCTCGCCGAGCACCGGTTCACGATCCTCGGTCTCGATGTTGGTGGCGAGTCGCTGTTCGACGCCGAGCTGCCGGAACGAGGCGCCTACGTGGTCGGCAACGAAACGGATGGACTGTCGGCGGAGGCTGCGGCCTCATGTGAGCGGACGATCACGATCCCCCTGGCCAGCCAGGTGGAGTCGCTGAACGCCGCCGTGGCGGCGTCGATTCTCGCCTACGAGCTGTTTCGCCGCAGCCCGAGGGGAGCCGGCTCCGGCCCGCCGGCCCGTCGAGGTCCCGTCATGTAGAGCCCGTCGGCGCCCAGATCGTTCGGCCGTCCACTCAGCATGTGTCAAGTATTCTGGACCTAGTGTCAAGCTTACTTGACATTTGGTCGAGTTAGCTTTACATTCGCCATCGATGACGAAGACAGCGACAGCCGGTAGCAATCGGGTTCGACACATGCGCCGCCTGCGTGATCTCACCCAGGCGACCCTGGCCGAACAGGTCGAGGTGAGCCGCCAGACGATCGTCTCGATCGAGGCCGGCGACTACTCACCATCCGTGCACCTTGCTCTCCGCATCGCCGCCGAGCTCGACACGACCGTCGAGCTCCTCTTCGGACCCGACGAACAGGACGGAACCAAGTGATCACCGAGAAGAACGAGACCGACCGCATCGACCAGGCCATGCGCTGGATCGGCGACCTCGACCACCCCTTCTACTCCGACGAGCGGCAACGCTACGTATGGTACGAGGCATCGGCGATCGGTCTCCAGATCTTCCTGATCGGCCAGCTGATCATGATCGCCATAGCCATGATCGTCGCCGGGCGGGCCGCACTGCCCTACGTGATGTTCGCCATCGCTCCGCTCATAGTGGCGACGATCGTCACCGAGACGTATGCGCGTCGGCACGACGCTCCCTACTTCATCCGGAGCTCGGATCTTCGCCGGGGCCGAGGCGTGTTCGCTCTCGTGATCGCCGGCCTGTACCTACTGGGTGCCCTCCGGGTGACCTTCGACACCGATGCCAACGGCAACTACGACCCCAGCGTGCTGATCGGGGCGATCGCCGGCTTCGGCGGGCTCGCCATCGGGACGTGGTGGCGAAAGCGCCAGGCGGACCAGGAGGACGTTCTCGCCGAGGACTGACTTGTTCAGCGAGACCGTCTTAGCTCGATCGGCACCATTTCGCCCGTGACCGGATGCTCGAGGTGCACGGTGCTGCCCTTCAGTTCCCGGCGAAGAGCGTGCGCGATCTTGAAGCCCTGACCGACGAACTCGTGCGCCACGTCGACGTCTGTGATCTCGCCACCGACGTCATCGAAGAAGGCGGCCCAGTCTTCGATCGTCCGGATCAGGCGATCCGACAGCGGCAGCTCGTCGCGGGCGATCGCCTGGCGGTCTCGACAGATCGGCCACTCCCCGACTCGGGGTCTGACGACCAGGTCGAGTGACTCGGGCGCCATGTCCGAATCCTAAGGAAGCCCCCCACCGCGATCTAGCATCGAGGCCGATGATTCTCGCCCAGGAAGAGCAGATCAGCTGGACGGCAGCGCTCGCCGTCATGATCGGGGTCGGGGTTCTGATGGTCGGTGCCGGACTGATGATCATCTCGATCGCGCGGCGGGCGTCCGATGGTCGGCTCGGCCCGAATGCCATCGCGGGAATCAGGACCCGAACTACGAGGTCATCGCCCGAGGCGTGGCTGGCAGCCCACCAAGCGGGCGAACGCATGACAGTTCTTGCCGGCTGGGCTGGGGCCGCTTCCGGTGTCATCGCTCTGATCGCTGGGCTGATCGCCGGATCGGGCGGTGACGATCCCAATCGGGCGATGCTCGTGTGGACGATAACTCTGATGTCGGGCTCAGTCCTGCTGGTGGGCCTGGTCGTCTACGGCGCCATCAAGGGCCAAGCCGCCGCCCGCCAGGTCCGAGACCCCCAACCCCACTAGTCCCTCCAAGGTGCCTAGTCCCTCCAAGGTGCCTGGCACCTTCAGGGCTCAAAGGTGCCAGGCACCTTTCTGTGTCGTTGGGCCGTCGGAACAATTGCTCGACACATTTCGACCTCATCAATACGGTTGAAATCGAGGCGGTTGGACGCTTCAGCCGCCGGTAAGGGGGCAAGAATGTCGGATCTCAAGGACACGATGCAGCGTGTCTACGACGAGGTCTTCTCCGGGGGCAACATCGACTTGATCGATGAACTTCTCCACGAGGACTTCATCGAGCACGAAGAGCTACCACCGGGAATCCCTCAGGGGCGAGGCGCGCCGAAGGCCTACACGACCATGTTCCGGAGCGCCTTTCCGGACCTGAAGGCAACCGTCGTCGAGATGCTTCAGGACGGCGACAAGGTGATCACCCGATCCCGGTGGACTGGTACCCACCAGGGCGAGTTCATGGGCATCCCGCCCACCGGTCGAAGCTTCGACATGAGCGCAATAGACATCGTCGAGTTCAAGGACGGTAAGGGCATAGGCCACTGGGGTATCACGGACATCGCCGGAATGATGGAGCAGCTGGGCATCGCCGGTCCGCCGGAATAGCCGTTAGCTCCGAGACAGCCTGAAGGCGCCTGTCTCGGCCTTCAGGTGCGAACCCGACCAAGGAGGCGTTGGCGACCGCGTACGATCCCCCGATGGGCCGTCACTTGAATCATCGGGGATGGATCGTGCTCGAGAGCATCCAGTCGGCGGACCGCGCCCGATGCGTCGACTTCTTCGAGGACCCCAGCGGCGGCTTCGGGTTCGAACACTTCCGGGCCGACCCCGAAGACGGAGGGCGTTGGACGGTGCTGGGCAGCTTCGGCGCCACCCGGTACGAAAGCGCCGCCGAAGCGGTCGACAATGCGTTGGGCGCCATCGACTGGCTCGAACGTGACGCTCAGGCCGCCGAAGCCTTGGCCAACTGGAGTTCACGGTGCCTGGCTCCTGAACCGCCTCGGGAGCCTGGCACCTAGACGCGACTAGGAGCCGGGTTCAGCTTCGGTCCAGGGGTCGTAGTCGCCGAAGCTCCAGATGTTTCCTTCGAAATCGCGCGCTGTGTACATCGACCCGCCGTAATCCTGAGCCTCGGGTTCCATGACGATCTCGGCCCCGGCCTCTCGCGCCCGGGCGCAATGGGCCTCGACGTTCCTTACGACCATGTAGGTGCCCATTGACGGCCCCGCCCGGTCGGCAAACAACTGGTCGTAGGGCCCATCGCCCGGACTCGACACCATCACCATCCCGGTGCCGTGCCGCAGCTGAGCATGGACGACCTGGCCGTCGTCACCGTCGACGATGAGACCGGCCTCGAACCCGAACGCCTCCTGCAGCCACTCGACTGCGCGACGAGCATCGTCATACCGAATCGCCGGAATTATCCCCGACTTCATGCCCCGACGGTAGCCTCACCGACTCTTGGTAGCCACAAAGGTGCCTGGCACCTTTAGGAGGTCAAAGGTGCCTGGCACTTTCAGGGGTTAAAGGTGCCAGGCACCTCGCGCGGGCAGAAGGCGCTAGATCGAGGGGGCGAATCGGTAGTTCGATCCGGCTATGCCGGTCGAACGAAAGGCGCGTGCGTTCCGCAGAGCAGCCCGAGGCTGCGCAGCAGCCGAAGCTGCGATTGCGGCGATCTAAAAGTCTTCGTCGAAGGCGACGTCGCCCTCTACGCCGACCTGGTAGGCCGACACAGTGCGTTCGAAGAAGTTGGTGAGCTCCTGCACGTCCTGGAGCTCCATGAAGTCGAACGGGTTCTTGGCCCCGTACTGCGTCTGGAGGCCGAGCTGCCGCAGCCGCTGGTCGGCGACGTAGCGCAGGTACTCGCGGGTGTCGGCGAGGCTCATGCCCTGCACACCTTCGCCGAGTACGTCGGCCGCGAACTGGTACTCGCACTCGACTGCCTCGTCGATCATGGCGGCGATCTGGTCCTTGAGGTCGGCGTCGAAGAGCTCCGGCTCCTCGGCCCGGACGGTGTTGACTACCTCGAAGGCGAAGTTCATGTGGGCGCTCTCGTCGCGGAACACCCAGTTGGTGCCGGCGGCCAGCCCGTTGAGCAGACCCTTGGACCGCAGGAAGTACACGTACGCGAACGCTGCGAAGAAGAACAGCCCTTCGATGCAGGTGGCGAAGCAGATCAGGTTGAGCAGGAACTGCTTGCGGTGCTCGGGTGTTTCGACCTTGTCGAGCTCGCCTATCGAATCGATCCACTTGAAGCAGAATTCGGCCTTGTGGCGGATCGATGGGATGTTCTCGACTGCCGCGAAAGCTTCGGCCCGCTCGTCGATGTCGGGAATGTAGTTGTCGAGCAGCGTCAGATAGAACTGCACGTGAAGCGCCTCTTCATAGAGCTGGCGCGACAGGTACATACGGGCCTCGGGCGCATTGATGTGCTGGTACAGATTCAGCACGAGGTTGTTGGCCACGATCGAGTCGCCCGTGGCGAAGAAGGCGACGAGGCGGCGCACCAGGTGACGTTCGGCGGGCATGAGCTTGCGCTCGAG
>JAAUYH010032000.1_pt1 | contig 14737 bp, 10 predicted proteins | sample 7278061 | NCBI WGS metagenome assembly JAAUYH01 (sample SAMN14350203, study PRJNA611818) | marine sediment metagenome | isolation source: surface marine sediment (0.6m) | place: French Polynesia: Moorea | collected 2018-08
AGATTTGTCATTGCGACCGAAACGAAGTGTAGGGAAGCAATCACAGGATTTTTGCGATTACGTCGCTGTCGCTCGTAATGACGCAGTGACGTTACTTTTGCGTAAGTCCTAGTATTAATAAATCAATATACTCACTTGTTTAGCACTATCGCTTTGTTTACTTTTTTTATATTTATATTTATATTTATTTTTTTTTGGCACAAAAATCACAATTTTTTCATAAATTAAAATTAAAAGTATCTTGAGTTTTGAGGTTTTGAGACTGAAATTTAACAAAGCATCAAGACTATAGGGCTTTATTTTGAGAATTATAAAAACTCCTAATTTATTAAGGTTGTAAAAATGAGTGATTGCCTTTGCTGTTCTAACAAATTACTGCGTCATATTCGTAAAGCACAGGTGTATTGGTTTTGCCCACACTGTTGGCAAGATATGCCAGTTCTCAGCTGCAAAAGATTACCTGTAGCACCATCCAAGACCAGTGAGACTATTTCTCTATCTTTACTCTAGTGTGGACACTGACTTCAATTTATCCAAACCCAGCTTATTATTGATCAGGGTTTTTGTGAATTCTCAGTTCTTGCTTAGAACGTTCAAGTGCTTTGAATAATACCTCAATTTGGTTATACGCCTCTAACTGAGAAATTTTTCCTTGGGCTTGTAATCTACAGATATAGTTTATTTGATGCATAAATTCCTGTAATACTTATAGAATTACCACCCTTCTAGAAAATAGGGCTTTCAGGCTGTTTTTGAGTAGCATTTGAGTAGTAAATGAGTAGCGCCAGGTTTAGAAGTCTGGGCACTCAGATTTACTTACTTCTGGATGACAGTATTCATTTAGAACTTGAGAGAATTGGGGGAATTGGATTTTTAAAGCCCAATATTTGGCGATCGCCGTTATATCGTTTCCGTTTGTATCGGAATTATTTAAATTTCCTCTCTTTTTATCTTCCTCTGCGCCTCTGCGGTTTTTTTTCATTCCGGTGCAGCCGGATTTGATATTAGGCGGCTCCTCCGGAGCATCGCCCCTGGGAAATATAGGCTGAAACACATACCCAGCCTAGAACATAATGTGTAAATATTTATGTCCAATTATTTAATGTTTTGTCCAAAGTCCAATAATATTAAATCTAACAGATTAAAATATATTATTCCGTGTATTTAACCATACCTTATTAAACTTTTAAAACATTCTCTGAAATCAATGGCGGCAAGATTTTTATTTTTTAAAAGTTTTCTTCAGAGATATAGAAAACAATACATTCTCGCATTGTTTTTCTGTCTGGCTGCTCTGATAGCTTTGACCATTACAAACCTTCGAGAACAAGCTGTCAATTTTCCAGTGAAGTCAGAGATTAGTGTAATGTTAACAGCAGAGCCAATTCAGCCTATTCCTCTGAAAGTGGAGCTGGATAGTAAAGCAGTTGAGCTTGGCAAAAAACTCTTTCACGAGCCAAAGCTATCTAATAATAACAGTATGTCCTGTGCCACCTGCCATGATTTTGCCAAAGGGGGTGCAGAAAGACTTGCCACTTCTAAGGGTATGGATGGACATCAATTATTTTTGAATTCACCAACTGTTTTTAATAGTGGATTTAATTGGCGACAATCTTGGGATGGACGGGCAAAAAGCTTAGAGGAGCAGATTGATAGCCCCATTTTAACAGTAGGAGAAATGGGTGGTGCTAGTTGGTCAGATATAGTTAAAAGGCTGAAACAAGATCCTGAATATGCCGCCGCCTTTAAAAAAATTTATGCAGATGGGGTGACCCAAAATAACATAAAGAATGCAATTGCCACCTTTGAACGCTCTTTATATACTCCCAATGCACCATTTGATAAATATCTGCGAGGGGATGAAGATGCAATTACACAGTCAGCAAAAGAAGGATATAACTTATTCAAATCCTATGGTTGTGTAACCTGCCATCAAGGAATGTTAGTTGGTGGGAATATGTTCCAAAAATTTGGGATTTTTGGCAACTATTTTGCTGATCGTGGTAATGTGGTTAAAGCTGATTTGGGACGCTATAACGTCACCAAAAATGAACTTGATCGCCATGTATTTAAGGTTCCCAGTTTACGTAATATAACCCTTACTGCTCCCTATCTTCATGATGGTAATGCCAAAACATTAGATGAAGCAATTAAGTTAATGGGTAAATATCAGTTAGGGGTAGAAATGCCTCAGAAAGATGTTGACCTAATTATAAAGTTTCTCGTCACACTGACGGGAGAGTATGAAGGAGAACCGTTGTGATTGTTTTTTTGAGTAACTAATTTTATTCAACTCGGTAAGTTAAAATGACATATTTCCAATATAGGAGATTGTTCAATAAACTTAAATTATTTACAGCAAATAGAAAAAAAATAATTACAAGCGTTAGTATATTTTTGGCTGTAGTAATTTCATTTTTATTGATTAGTAAAAGTTTATCCGTTGATTTTGATAAATACCAGCAATACCGTAATCTTACTGAGGAATTTAGAAAAGTAGATTTAATTTTTAATCAAGAAATTCTCAAATCTAGATATGAACTATTTACTTCTTACGATCCATTAGTGAGGAGTTTGGAAAAGCAGAAAAGCATCCAAGAACAATTACAACAAATTCCTAATTTTTTTGCTCCTCAAAAAAGGCAAGAACTTGAACCTATTTTGCAGGAAATCAGGACTGTAATTGCCAAGAGAGAAAATTTAAGTGAGCGATTCAAAAGCGAGAATGCACTACTCAAAAATTCCCTCCGCTACTTACCGGTTTTGACAGAGCAATGGGAGACAAAACTGAATAGAAAAGAACAAACAAGAAGTTTAGATCAGCAGCAAATTACTACCCTAACAAATACACTAAATGGTTTAATTCGTAATCTTCTCCTCTACAATGTTGCAGTTGAGAAAAAGCTGACATTAAATATCGATAATTTAATCAGCCAGTTATCTCAACTGCAACTCCAGTATGAACTGACTGAAGAGGAATTTCCCAGCCAATTAGTCAAAGCTCATACCAACGTTATTCTCAATACCAAGCCTACAATTGAAGAGTTAACGACCCAATTATTACAATCTTTAGAGCAGAATATTCAGACTTTAGAACAAACAGTTGAAAATAGCTATCAGCAAGCGGCTATAACTGTGAATATATATCGTTTACTGACCTTTGCTTGGTTTCTCATCCTGCTAACTTTAATTAACTATTTATTAATTAAAAGAAAACGTCAGGTAGATCCAGAATTTGCTAAATACAGAAATCAAGTAGGGAAAATTGCTACAGTTTTAGAACAAATATCAGAAACCATAGATGGTTCATCTGAGGCTGAGGAGGCTTCTCAACTAATTCACTTATCTGAGCGACAAGATGAATTAGGACAATTAGCAAGAGGGGTTGGGGAAATAGCAACACAAGCAAACCAAGAGCCCATAGTAACTATAGATGAATCCTCTGCTTCCCTTAGTGCTCGTTTAACTTTGTTTACAAAAAATCGGAAAAATCTGATTAGTCCCCTAACCTTAGAAAAACTGGAAACAATAATTGGTGATGCTTTAGACAAGTGGAACTGTGAAATGATTGATTTTCAAGGAAGTCTGGAACAGGTACAAATCCTGTTTACTTATCCACTACAAATTCAGCTATCCCAATTAGTTGCTCACCTGAAAGCTGTCTCAGCTGAATACTTCTATGAAAAATTGCAAGATATTATTGACAGTACTGATGGTCAAAGCCAAATTTGGTGTGATTATTCCTCTTATATCACTAGCTGTCAGAAACCCCACGCCTAAAGGCGGGGGCTTGAAAAGAGTCCTAATCTGACCAGACTAAGTTCTTAACTGAACTACGTTTAGAGCAAGAGTTTAAGACCTACCAGGGGATGCTCCCGCTAGTTCCCTGCTCTAGAACCAAACAGTTAAACATCTGTACAAGGGTTAAGGAAGTGCTGTTTGGATAGTTACCGACTCTAAACATTGTCGAAGCTAACATTACCCGTTCGCGGAGGGACTTATGTCCAAAATATTCGTTTTAGACACAGAAAAAAGACCACTAGATCCAATTCACCCAGCACAGGCTAGACAATTATTACGAAACAAAAAAGCTGCTGTATTTAGACGATTTCCATTCACAATTATCCTAAAAGAATCACGACCTGATGCACCAATTCAACCACTCAGATTAAAGATTGACCCCGGTGCAAAATTTACAGGGATGGCGTTAGTTAACGATTCTACTGGAGAGGTTGTTTTTGCAGCAGAATTAAAACACAGAGGTTTTGCAATTAGGGATGCTTTAACTTCTAGAAGACAGTTAAGACGTAGCAGGAAAAATCGTAAAACCAGATACCGCCAACCACGTTTTTTAAATAGAACTCGCCCACAGGGATGGTTAGCTCCAAGCTTACAAAGTCGTGTTGATAATATTAAGACTTGGGTAGAAAGATTGCGTAAACTTGCACCAATTGAAGGGATTAGTCAAGAATTAGTACGCTTTGATATGCAATTAATGCGTAATCCAGATATTCAAGGTAAAGAATATCAACAAGGAACTTTGGCTGGTTACGAGACTAGAGAATATTTACTGGAAAAATGGGGCAGACAGTGTGCTTACTGTGGAATAAAAGATGTTCCACTGCAAATAGAACACATTCATCCAAGAGCTAAAGGAGGTTCAAATTCAATTGCAAACCTGACCCTAAGTTGCTCTAAATGCAACATCAAAAAAGGAACCAAGGATATCAAAGATTTTCTCAAAAAAGAGCCTGACAAATTAGAAAAAATCTTGAAGCAAGCAAAAAGACCCCTAGCAGACGCAGCCGCAGTTAATACAACTAGATTTACACTGCTGAACGTGTTAAAAGCAATTGAATTACCAGTAGAAGTTGGTTCCGGTGGTTTAACAAAGTTTAACCGTAGTCAGCAAAATCTAGAAAAACAACATTGGATTGATGCTGCTTGTGTTGGTAAGTCAACACCTGTTTTAAACATAAAAGGTGTTAAACCTTTAATAATTACAGCAAATGGTCATGGTACTCGCCAAATGTGCGGGACAGATAAGTTCGGGTTTCCAAAACGCCACCGTACAAACAAACAGATTCATTATGGCTTTAGTACTGGGGATATGGTCAAAGCAGTTGTCACTAAAGGCAAAAAAGTTGGCGAATACGTAGGACGTGTTTTGTGTCGTGCAACAGGTAGTTTTGATATTACTACCAAATCAGGAAGAGTTGCAGGTATTAGCCATAAGTATTGCAAACCTATTCACAAAAAGGATGGCTACTCCTATGGTTTTTGACTTGACGGCTAATGAATTCTCAAGCCTCTTACCCTCTTGTATAAAGTCAGTGGCTTACTAGGCGCGGAGGTTCTGGTGAAAGTGTAAAAACGGTTTAATTTGGTAAGCAGGAGTAAAGATTGTGGCACTTATAAATCGGTTTAGCGTTAAGTCAAAACTTATGGCTTTGCTCTTGGGGGTTAGCCTGAGTTCACTTCTAGCGGCGGGAATTTTAAGTTGGTGGCGATTTAAAAATACTGTTGAGTCACGAGTTTTTCAGCAACTTACTAGCGTTAGGGTTTCTAAGAGCAATCAAATTGAATCTTACATCCAAAGTTTGCGGAACCATGTAGAGACTCTCAGTGAAGATTTCATGGTAATTGCCGCTATGGTTGAGTTTAACTCAGCCTATAAAGAACTGCAAAACCAAGTAATCCCGAATCAGTGGCGACAAAAAATCGAGGCTTACTACCGTCAAGAATTTTTCCCCAGACTCTCCAAGAATATCCAGGGAGAGCAAGTTTTGACCAATTACCGTCCTACAGCTCAAGCAGAGCAGTACCTCCAATATCATTACATTGCCAATAATTCTTATCCTGTGGGACAAAAGAATAAACTAATTGATGCCAAAGATGGCAGCGACTATAGTAAGTTTCATCAAAAATACCATGCAAATTTTCGCAATATATCCCAAAAATTTGGCTATTACGACCTATTTTTAATTGATTTCAAAACCGGGGAAATTGTATATTCAGTTGAGAAAGAAACTGATTATGCTACCAGTCTAGAGCGAGGACCATATCGACGCAGTAACTTAGCAGCAATATTGTCAGCTGTCAAGGATAATCCCGGTAAAGGCTTTGTGCAGGTAGTGGATTTTAAACCCTATGCGCCTTCCTATGGAGTTCCTGCTGCCTTCTTTGCCGCACCCATTTATAATGGTCCCCATATTGTGGGAGTGTTAGCAGTTCAATTTCCGGTAGAAAAAGTCAATGAAATTTTAACAGTAGAGCAAAATTGGGATGGTTTAGGAAAAACCGGAGAGATTTATCTGGTAGGATCAGATTTACTCATGCGTTCGGTTTCTCGATTTTTAATTGAAGATCCCAAAGGATATGAAGCCAAATTACGCCAGTCAGGATTATCCGATCGCACCATTGCTTTAATCAAACAATTAAACACTTCCATTTTACTCCAACCAGTTAAAACTAAGGCAGCCGAGTTAGCTATTGTTGGTGTTTCAGGTACGGTAATTGTCAATGATTATCGGGGAGTGGAGGTACTCAGCTCCCATGGGAAACTGAAAATGCAAGGACTAGAATGGGGAATCCTAGCGGAAATTGACAGCTCAGAAGCATTTGCACCTTTGTATGCATTGCAAACATATCTGATTATCTTAACTGCAATTATCATCCTCCTGATTATTGGGTTTTCTATCCTGGTAGCACAAAACTTTGTCAACCCCATCCAAACCCTGATTAATGCAGGAGAGCGAATCAAGCAGGGTGAGCGCCATGTGGAAGTAAAGTTGGAGCGTCAAGATGAATTGGGAGAGTTAGGGCAAGCATTTAACAGTATAATGGGTGACATACGTATCCAGGATGAACTGGTTCAACGGCAAAGACGTGATAATAATGCCCTACTATTGAATTTCTTGCCTGATACTGTGGTGGCGCGAATCAAACAAGGGGAAAAGCAGATATTTGATGCCATACCCCAAGTAACAGTCTTATTTGCCAGAATTGTTGGTCTTTCCCAGTTGTCCCAACACAAGCAAAATCGGGAAATATTAGCAATTTTCAACCAATTAATCACCGCCTTTGACGAAAATGCTGAACAACATGGACTGAGCAAACAAAGTACAGTCGGGGACAACTATTTTGCTGTTTGTGGTTTGTCCAGAGCCTATTTAGACCATTCGGAGCGGACTGTCAAATTTACCATGCAAATGCTAGAAATCCTGGATGCCATTAATGCAGAATATCAAGTGGATTTAGGTTTGCAGATTGCTATTCACTCTGGTTCTTTGATGGCAGGTATTATCGGCACTCAACAGTTTGCTTACCGGCTCTGGGGTGAAACCACGAATATTGCTGCTAACCTAAGTAATCAGGTTGGGATAAACGGCATTTTAATTACACAACCAGTGCATGACAACATATCAGATCAATATCTGTTTATCAAGCATAAACCTATAGAAACTGAGAATATGGGAGAGCTTCCCACCTGGATACTATTGACACCAAAGGGAAAATTTTCACGACAGGTGGAATTGGTTCAGTCCTCATTGATCCAGTTGTTACCCCAAAGTGATTCAACTGGCAAACTGTTTTATGAGCGGTTGTTTGAAGTTGCTCCAGAAACTCGCTCCATGTTTAAGGGAGATATGGTATTACAACGGAGAAAATTCATGGAAATGCTGCAAATCGCAGTCAATGGTTTGAGCAATTTGGAGAATATTTTACCGAGAATACAGGATTTAGGTCGCAAACACGGGAGCTACGGTGTCAAAGAAGAGCAATATGAAACAGTTACTGGAGCACTACTTTGGACTTTAGAACAGAAGCTGGGTCAAAGCTTTACTCCAGAAGTCAAAACAGCTTGGATGTCAGCCTGTAATTTACTTACTGGGGTGATGAAAGAAGGAGCTAGCTCAACTACGAAAAATATACAGCCTGTAGCGGTAAAATCTTAATGATAAATATCCAAGAACACTGAGGTTTTTGTTGCTTGTTTGATATTGTAGGTGCCTACTTTTACCAAGTTCCAACTAGTTAGTTAAACATTATATGGAGCGATCAATCTTAATTTGGGGATTGGTTATTATCCTAGGAGTTCCGTCCCTGACTCTAATTTTGTTAGAGTGCATCCGTTTCATGGAGCAACGAAAGAGTTTGCTCACTCCCGTAGTACGCAATCTTTGGAGATATGTTTTACCTCTTGTCGCTATTTTGGCGGTGATGAGACAACTGTTGCAATTGCAAGCTACAGCACTACCCGTTAGGTTGGTAGAGACAGGAGTTTGGCTAGCTACCATTGTCACATTGCTTTCTTTGATCAACGCTATTTTAACCACCAAGGAAGCTAAACCCGGTACATTGCAATTTCAGATTCCTAATCTATTTTTCCAAGCCATTCGAGCTGGTGTGATTGTGCTGCTATTGGCTCAGTTACTTAATAGTACTTGGCAAGTAAACGTGGGAGGAATATTTCAGGCTTTGGGAGTTGGGTCTTTGGTGATTGCTCTGGCACTCCAGGATACCTTCAGTAGCTTGGTTTCAGGCTTCCTACTGCTATTTGATAGACCATTTAAGATCGGGGATTGGATTGAGTTTGACGGCACAAAAGGTTATGTTGTTGATCAAAATTGGCGGTCTGTTACCTTAAGTCATCCAGCATGGGAAAAAACTATAATCGTTCCTAACGGAGTGTTAGCAGGTGCCAAAATTGATAATTTTGGTCAGGAAGGAATTTGGATGGGTATTAAAGTCAGTTTTTCCTATGACGATCCTCCCAATCGCGTGTTGGCAGCACTCTCAAGCATTTCTCTTGGATTAGATAAAAATGATAATCCCAACAACAAGCTTGTCGATCCAAACGTATATCCACTGATTGATTCTTTTGGAGACTGCGGCATTAATTACTCAATTTGGTTTAAGAAAAGAGCGGCTCTAGGGGATCTGTCTATTATCAATGCTCTGATGTCGCGGATTTACTCTGTGGCAAAGCGGTATAAACTAACAATGCCGTACCCCATTGAAGTACAGTATAACGTGGATACCAAGGCGGGGGTTCCTACCACAATCCCGAGCCAATTGGAAGACCGTCATCAGGAAATTTTTACATTTTTGCGATCGCTTTCTTACTTATCTTACTTTGATTCCACAATTGTAGAAACTTTAGCAGAGGAAGTTACCTTAAAGGATTATGCCCTGGGAGAAATCATCATTCAAGCAGATGAGGCAGATGAGGGACTATACATTTTGCTACAAGGAAGGGTAAAGCTGGTTATCCAAGATATGCATGGCAATGACAGAGAAGTTTATCGTCTCTCGGTAGGTGACTTTTTTGGTGAGATGGCACTTTTACCTGGGGAATTGAGTCCTGTATCTGTTCTGGCTCTCGATGATGTTCAAGTCCTGATTATTACACATTCTCAGGCTCAGAAACTCATTGATAGTCATCCAAAATTTGCCCTGGAGATGAATCAGTATATTGAGGAACGCAAACGCTCTGTATATTTAGCTAAGGGCTTAGAGAATATATCCCCAGAGAATGTAGAAAAGATAAATCGGAATGGTGCTCTCAAGTTGCCTTCACTGCTAGAACAAATCACTTCCGATTCACCAAGGATCAAGGAGTGAAGATTATGGGCAAATGGTGTGATAAAGTTATCATCCTTCTAACCATAGTTTTGACAGCTTGTTACAATCAGCCACAACCATCTGATATTTCCGGAACTGCAAATGAGGATGCAGACGATCCCTACGCTCGCTTTTCCAAGTCAATCACCTTGTTAGAGCCGCAATCAGAAAACTTGGTGACAGATACCCGAAGGGGAACTAAACAAAAAACTAAAGACAAAGATGAAATTAAACTACCTCAAGTTAAACCCCTAGAGGTTGAGGGTAATCTCATCATTGCAGGTGCTGCGACAATTGAACCCCTGAACGAGTTGATATATGAGCGTTTTGTCCAGCAAGGCTATGCAGGGGTAATTGATTTGAATGGGATTGGTGCAACTTCTGCAATCAAACTTTTCTGTCAGCAGGAAGATTTCGATCTAGTGACTATTACCCGCCCCCTGAAACAGAATGAGATAGCAGCTTGTGCAGCTAAAGGTCGGCAAATGATTGGATTCCAAATTGGTAAAGATGCCTTGATGATTGTAGTCAATCGCCAAGATACTTTTGTCAAAAAAGTCACAATGACACAGGTAGCAGCCATTTTAACCCGTGAAAAATGGTCTAATGTGAATCCCAATTGGCCCGATCAACCAATTGAACGAATCTTAAGTACTCCTTCTGTTGCTCTCGATCTGATCCTAGAGAAGGCTTTCCCAGGCAATTCACAGCCAACTATCAATTCCCTAAATACAAAATCATATAAAGATTATGAATCCATCATCCAAAACCTGAGTAACATCCGCTATGGGGTTGGGATGCTCAATGATGCTGCTTATCAACGTGCATCTAGAACCTTAAGAGCAATTACCCTTGATGGTGTTGCTGCTAGTCCTGAAACAGTCAAAAGTGGGGCTTATCCACTAAGTCAGACTTTATTTATATATACCGATATGAATCGATTAAAGCAAAAGCCTCAAGTGAGTGCCTTTGTTAACTTTTATCTGACCTATGTGAATGAAGAAATTGAGAAAACAGGTCTTTTGTCCATTGGTCAACGGGAACTAAATCAATCGAAAATGAAATGGTTAGAAGTGATGGAGCTTAAACCTTAAAAACTGGGAAATTTATCTTTGCTGTCTAGGCAAAATAGCTACACAACTTGTAAGGTTTCTCAAAAATATTTGTTGTGCAATGATTTTTTTGTTTAATTTTGGTTAGTTTTAGCAATTACAACAGATGCATTGGTTAATTTACCATCTTCCAAAGAAATAATCCGATCTGCAATGTCTAGAATCCGATTATCATGGGTGACTAGCAAAATGGTGCAATGCTGCTCCCTGGCTAACTTTTGCATTAAATTCACCACATCTCTACCAGTCTTACTATCCAAGGCGGCTGTAGGTTCATCTGCAAGTACAATTTTGGGTTGACTGACTAAAGCACGAGCGATGGCTACCCGTTGTTTTTGTCCCCCTGAGAGACTTTCTGGGTAGTAATGCAAATGATTTGCTAAACCGACTAGCTCCAGTATTTTTGCTGAATTTTCATTCATTTCTTTAACCGGAATACCACTGTGAATTTCTAAGCCCATTCTGACGTTTTGTAGTACTGTCAAACTTTCATGTAAATTATGTGCTTGAAAAATATAACCATTATTACGTCTTGCTCTTTCCAGGTTTCTAGAATTTGCACCACACATTTCTTGCCCTAAAATTTTTAAACTGCCTTCTTGGGTTGAACGCAAACTACCCACCAAAGTGAGGAGTGTCGTTTTACCAGAGCCAGAAGGACCTGTCATCAGGACAACTTCCCCGGTTTTAATCTCCAAATTAATATTAAATAATACTTGTTTGCGTAATTTTCCTGTACCAAAATAATGGTTGAGATTGTTGATTGATATAATAGGTTCCATAAGAATTGTAGATTTGAAATTTGTTATTTATTTGAGATTATGTGGGGACAGTAGGATTTATCCCACAGTTTCGGGTTTCGTCCCCTGTCTGAAGCACGAGACACCCAACCATGTTGCTCTTTCTCACAGGCTTTCACTCTCTCGTTACATTCTGGTAAATTAAATTTTTTTGAGCATGGTATCTACACAGATTCAATCAAACTCAACTGACTAAATATACTATATAATAGAACTAATCGGTTTAGTTTGATTTTTGCATGAGGTTGGCTTAATTGTTTGATGGGGACGAACCTCCCAACCCTTGATTTGCAAACCCTTAATTGAAATATCGCCTTATGTATTGAAATTTAAAAATGGCAAGAACTAAAGTAAGTAATATTGATGGTGGAACTTCAATCAATAAAGTTGACAAAATTCTCCAAGGAGCTATGCAGGAGTTCCTAGTACATGGATATGCTGGTACAAGTATGGATAAAGTAGCAGCAGCAGCAGGTGTATCTAAAGCGACTGTTTATAGCTATTTTCAAGATAAAGAAGGATTATTTAAAGCCTTAATTGAGCAAAGAACACGCAAAAAATTTCAGTCAGTTTTTGGGAAACAACCATTAGAAGGAGAACCAAAAATTATACTGCGTCAGTTAGCCATGAAAGCATTGGCGCAAATGTCAGAAGATAAAGAACACCGGGCATTAATGCGGGTAATAATTGGGGAATCTGGGCGATTTCCTAAGTTAGCCCAAGCTTGTGTTCTCTACATGATGAAACCGGTGTTTGAGACTTTGAGTCAGTACCTAAGTTCTCATCCCGAATTGAATTTACCCGATCCAGAAGCAACAGCAAGAATTTTTGTAGGGACGTTAGTACATTTTCATATTACCCAGGAAGTGTTGCATGGCAAAGATATTCTCCCCATGACAAATGAACGTTTAATTGATTGTTTAATTGATTTAATGCTGAGTAATTCTTAATTGCGATCGCTAATGTTGCTTTGGGGTATGGTGTGGGTAGTATGATTTGATATTCCCAGAACTGGTGGATTTTCCCTAGTGGTCTGTCCCATAAAATTATGATAGATTTTCTATCACACCCGCCTGGGACTATAAGTCCCAGTCTAATAGTAAAAGTCATATAAATATGACTAAAAAACTAGCTATCAGAACTAATGTGGTGGAGTACTATTACTCCACCAAGGGAACTATGCCTAGTTAATAATGAGAAGAAAAAGTTATTTTCTCCCCACACTTCCCACACTTCCCACACTTCCCACACTTCCCACACTTCCTCAACTCCCAACTCCTAACTCCTCAACGGAAACACAAGCATTCACCAAAGGTAACAGAGGACCGAGCTGTTCTTGTCCATTTACCGCTAGTTCGCTATGACACAGGTATAGTTTAGTGGATACACGAGCCAGTAAATCCGCCAAAATTCCCTTTAATCGTTGTATTTCTGACAACTGTTCTTCCTCCGCAGTCCAAGGTTCTCCTAACCTATCTAACAAGAAATAAGGTGCACCAAATAAAGTAGCTGCACCTCCTTTTGCCCATAATGGTGAGCCAATATCCAGCCAAAAATGCCAGGGGTGAGATTGTCTACTAGAACGATATTGAAAGATAGTTGCTAAGGTGACAGCATTAGATAGGGGCCCGAGGGGTCTTACTGGGTAGGGATTGGCGGTGATAGTTCCTCTGCGTAATAGTTTGATAAACTCAGCAATAGTATGGTGTTTGTCTCTATTATCCGTATCCCTAAAAGCTTGGTTTTGCCGCAATCTAGTATCAATTTCCCAATAATGCTGGGCCGTTTCCAGTAATTCCCGCAATGCCGCCAATTGGTCGTAGGGCAAATTGCTACCATTCCACAAAAAACCCTGGATTGCCCGATCTAGAAGGGATATGGGGCTGGGAATCGACCTCAATGCATATTGCGATCGCTGTTGTGTTAACCATGCTAATATTTCACCATAGGCCATAGTGGCGTTATATCCCAATCGATCCCACCGATTAAAAGCATTGGCTGGTAATAAATTAGGTGTATCCGGGTGGGGTACAAAGCAATAATCGGCGATTAATCCTGCCCTGACGGGATCTATCCGGGGGGATGGGGGAAAATTTTCATTTTTCTCCTCTTCGACTCTTTCTCCCCCCTTTCCACTGAGTACTACCAGCATTTCTGCTACCCCATCCCGATCTACTAATCGTCCCAAACCGGGGTAAACAAAAGCCAGGACAGTTAATAAAGCGCGAACCTGGGGTGAACTAATTAAAGGACGTTGATCATTCAGAGATTTTACCGGAATCCCTTGTTTATTGAGTATTTCTACTAAAGTATAACGAGCGATCGCATCTAAACCAGGGGCTATTATAGCTACCTCTTGAGGTTGTACTTGTCCCCTGTGAATAGCTTGGGCGATGGTTTCTGCTGTTTGCCGTAATAATTGAGCGCGGGAAGTAGTTTGTATGAGCTGTACAGTCTGGGGTAACTGCACTAATGTCATGGGTTCAGTAACTAATTCTACCATTGGTGCAGCTAGCATATCTGCAAGATTACTCCTGGGAAATCCCGTTAATGTTTCTCCCTGACAACGAGCCGCTAAACCTTCCATGTAGTTGGGATCTGCTCCTAATCCCCAACGTACAATACCATCTGGATTATAACTAAATCCACCTACTGCTCCACCCTCCAGCAGCAATTCAAACAGATGTCTGGCGACTGCTGGATAATCTTGTACATCATCAGCGAGTATACCTTGATAGCGTTTGTATAATTGTTGTTGGTATTGGGTGTTTGTCAGCAAGTACTGACTATAAAGTTCGGTGACAATACCATATGTCAAAAAGCCCTGTTCTAAACACCAATTGCGCCAGTCTAAGAGCAAAGAACCTAAAAATTCTGGCTCTAGGTTGGTATTATTAATCTCAGGCAGCAAGGCAGAAGTTAAAACAGTGGTAATATCTTCACTCATAACACCAGCAGAAGCCGCCAATTGCAACAAGTCGAGGATACGACGCACTAAACGATATTCCCCCATTCCCGCACGTCGTAAAATTTCTTCATCCAATTGCTCACGCCACAGCTTGGTAGCTAATTCTTGCTCTGTTTCTGGGCGCAATCGTACTGGAAATTGTGCCTTCAACTGTAATAAATTAATCAGTAGGGGCCAAAATAAAATTACTTCATCTTGAAAAAATCCCAGAGGAGTTTGGCAACGCACTG
>JAAUYH010090869.1_pt1 | contig 14737 bp, 13 predicted proteins | sample 7278061 | NCBI WGS metagenome assembly JAAUYH01 (sample SAMN14350203, study PRJNA611818) | marine sediment metagenome | isolation source: surface marine sediment (0.6m) | place: French Polynesia: Moorea | collected 2018-08
ACTTCGTCGCCCTTCACCGAACGCGCACCTTCGGTGAGAGGAGTGAGGAGACTGGGGGGACTGGGGGGTTGATTATTACTTATTACTTATTACTTCATCATCCTTGATCCTTCATTCTTAATCCCTTATCCCTTATGTCTTATCCCTTATCGCTTTTTTCGACAATTAATATTGCTAATTATGGTGGGAATTTCTGCTGGAGTTTGGGCGATTTTAATTCCTGCTTTTTTCAGACTACTAATAATCTTTTTATGAGAATTTTGGGATGGAATAGATGTAGAAATATAACTATCCACTATGTTGGTAGCATTCTGCAATACTCTTTCTTGGGGTGTTTGTAACCCTACAATATAAGTCACAATTGGTTTACTAATTTTAGTTTTAGCTAAATCAACGGCAAATTTTTCGATATCTTTAACTTGTTGAATTAAAACTATTGCTTCTGTATCACTATCTTGATCGCAAAAAGTTAACCATTGAGGCAAATTTGAACCCAAAATCGGGTCCCCTCCCAAATCAACCACTATTGATTGTCCGATTTCTTGGTTATTTAACTCCCAAGCTACTTCATAAGTCAAAAATTCACTATCACTAATTAATGCTACAGAACCAAGCATAAAATATTCAGGTTGTACTATTCCTAAGCAAGCTTTTTTCGGTACTAAAATACCAGAACTTCCCGAACCCAAAATCAATGTATCCTTTGGCTTTTCTTGTAGGAGACGAATCATGTCTAAAGGAGGAACTCCCGTAGTTACAATAATCAAGTAATGCAGCCCAGCAGCTATCGCCTCTCTAGCTGCATCTAAAACTTGATCGGGAGCGACAAAAATCAAACTAGTTTTTACTTCCCCCAATTCCTTGATAATATCTTCTACAAGATGATACAGAGGAATATCCTTTATTACTGTTTCCTGCTTTCGGGTAGCAACTCCTGCAACTATCTTTGTCCCATAGGCTCTCATTTTAGCTACATAATTAGCAACTCCTGGTTCAGTAATTCCTTGTATGATAATGGGTTCTTGAAGTATCCAATTCATAGATTCTTTGTAGGTTAAAAGTGATCTCCGCCAACTTGCTTTACTTCGACTTAACCCAGGAGATAGCTTGATTCACAGCATCTTTGAGATTGTTTGTCCAATAGAGTAATTCAGAATCTGATTTTTTTCTAAAGCGATCAATCTTAGGATCAGCTAGACGAACAACCAGTTTAATCCCTGGTGAGGTTTGCAGTAAGATAGTAGATTCTTCTTGACTTTTAGCAATGAGCGATCGCTCATCATCTCTTGGATTAAGGGGTTTTTCAACACTTCTGTAGTAATCCAAAATCTTTTGAGCAATTTTATCGTTAATAGAAGGAGATGCCCAAATATTAAGAATTATCACCTTTAATCTGGGGATATTGTGTAATTCTTCTAAAGCTTGCTGCAATTTTATACACAAGTTTTCCGCGCCATTTAATTGTGCTACTTCCTTGGGTAAAATCACACCACAAGCTGGCTTTTCCTTATTTTGACGAATCAAATCCCAACATAGTGTTACCAAGTCTGGATTATTAGCAACAATAGCAATTTTGCCTTTGTCATCTTGCCAATCTAGCCACTGTAAGGGAAACTTAGAACCATAATTGAGACTAATTTGTTCTTCGGACATGAAAGATAAATTATTAAGAGCCATCAAAGAAGAAATTTCTGCATGTCTAATTAAACCATAGTCGTTAATTTTAATTTTTCCATCTAATGCCATCAATTTTCCTTTAGCATTAACTCCTAGAGGATTGATCTCCACAAAATCCAAATCTGTTTCCTGAAAAATGCGGTACATTTTAACTATTATTTTGCTAACAGACTGGATTAATTCTCCTGAAAGCCCCATTTTAGCTACTAAACGACGAGCATAGAAAGGAGAAAATTCTGTGGTAACAACCACTTGTTGCAGACTATCCAGTAATAGAGATACATCCATACCCCCTTTGGCAGAACCTAGTAAGACAGGAAGCTTAAGTTTATAATCTAAAACCACAGCTAGAAATAACTCTTCTTGGACATCATATTGAGCTTCTGCCAGGATAACTTTCGGATATTCGCCTAAAATAGATAAATTAAAGATATTTCTAGCTGCTGCGATCGCATCTATAGTATTCCCAACAAACTTAATACCTCCTGCTTTACCCCTACCTCCAGCCTTCACTTGAGACTTTAAAACGACAGGATAGGGAATTTGTAGCTGTTTCAGTTCCCTTGGCTCTTTGATAGTTTGGGAAGGTAAAACAGGGATTCCTATTTTGTGGAAGAGTTCTTTAGCTTGATATTCGAGTAAATCCATTAGTTAATTTTTTAAACAATCATTTATTTAGAGTAGTCTTACCCTGAGTTAGGATTTAAACCTAATTCCATAGTCTACTGTTCTCAAAACCAATGAGCTTGTGGACTCGGTAAGAGTTCTTAGCTACTAGTCAAGAGGGTGTGAAGCAAGAATAGTAGTCTTAAATCCAAGATTTTAACCAGGGAGTATCAACAGAAACGCTATACCTAAATCACCTATTATATTATTGCGAAAATATAGCATCTAAGAAGGGATGCTATATTAGTCTTGGTTAAGTTTCTGGCTCGACAACCAAAAAAAAATAATGCCTGATACTCACAATCGATTCACCAGGAATAGGCAAAAGCAATTAAACTAAATTCATTACCATTAATTCAACTAACTTTTGTAATGAAGAGTAACTCCTGAAATAACCTCTGTCATAATATATAAAGATAGTTAGAATAGTAATCTATGTTGTTTAGCATATACCGAAATTGAAAAGTCACAAGCAGGGCATGGTATTGCCCGTCAAAAAGCCAGAAGGAACATAGTTAGTGGTCAGTAGTTAGTGGTTAGCGATCAAAGGTTAGTGAGTTACCAACAAACAACTAACAACGAATAACTATCTTTTGACTTTAGTCCCGAAGGGGAGAGTAAACATTACCAGGACTACCGCGTTAGTAACGTCTTACAATTAATTTTGAAAGGGGAATGGAAAAAGTTTTAATCATTATCAACGCTGAAGTGAATGAGCAAGGACAAGTAACTTCTGCGTCTCCCGTGACTGAAAGAATGGTCAAAGCCCTCAAAAAAGGCATAATTAACTATTCTTCTGAAACAACAGTAGAAATTACCTCTGTGGGTGCTTTATGGTCTAAAATCAACAGAGCCAATGGTCATGCACCCCATACTATCTATTGTCCCCTAACCATACAATTACCTGAATATTTTAACTTTCCTGCCAAAAAAATTTATCAGGCTTGTAAAGATATTACTGCTAGAAGAAAGTGGGTAGAAAGAAATCTCGGAATTAAAACTAGTGTGGGAGACTCTTGGTTAGGTCATCTCTGGCTACCAGCTATCCTAACTAATAAAGGTATAATCTATGGTGCAATTATCGGAGAAGGAGAAATGCCTAACTCCTATGAGCAACCCGTAGAATTTCCCGATAAACATCGTCAAACCCTTCATAATTTGGCATATAAACTGTTAGATTCTCTATCTGCACCCCCATCCGTCTATCTGGTGCAATTTAGTTTGTACAGTAATGAAATTGTTTTTGACCGCTTATGGCCTTTCCCCGCAGCACCCGCCCTTGCTAGCCTCAGAGGACAACAACCAGATTTATTCAGTTGTCATTGGCTTTGTCTGAGCCAACAACCAATTTTAGATCTGCTGATCTCTGATAATACAATGCCAATTCCTTAAACACACGCCCTTCTTTTTTTTGGTGTGTGTCTTTCTTGTTCTTTTTTTTCTCTCTCCCCCCATACAAAAAACCTTGGTTCAGTAGAGGGAAAAAGGCTTAGTCTTACACTATATCTACTGGTTTGGCTTCACCACCTCTTGCTACCCCTCTAATATAAAAAAATTTTCCTTTGTCTTCCCCCCTATTAGGGCAGGGCTGTTTCATTCTTGTAAAAGATAGATTGGGGAGAGCGGGGATATTTTGAGCTAAATATTGAGATTTTTCAGGCATATTAATGGAATCATAGTTTTTGTTAATCAACGAATTTTTGCTCATTTAAGTCGAGCTACCAGAATAATTCTCAAAAAAATCAAGACTAAATTAAGGCAAAAATCAGCTAATTTAAGTTTATTTCCCCATTTCCCTAAATCCCCACCTCCCTAAAATTTAAAATCGTTAACTTATCTCACTTTGAAATAGCCCTACCCTATTAGGGGGATAGAGGGCTTATAAGGGTAGGTTTTTAACAAAAGGGCGAGTAAACACTCTAATTAAGTAGAAAACTTAGTTTTAGATGTATAAAAATACACTTGTTGGTGGCTCAAAAATTCTCCGTGTTGACCTGTCTGGTGCGTCGAGCTTTACTATCTAGTGAACAAAACCTACCCTTGTGAGGTCTGGGGTAGTCAGATTAACTCCGATTACCCACGAATTACTATGTTTTATTAACTACCCATAAAACTTCTTCTCTCGGGAAATTGCCCAAGCAGCAATTGCACCCCCGAGAAACCCAAAAAGATGTCCTTCCCAAGAAACTCCAATACGAGAAGGGAAAATCCCAAAAATCAAACCCCCGTACAGGAAAAAGACGACAATAGACAAAATTATAGAAGGGAGATTTTTTTGGAAGTAACCCCTTAATAGCAAAAAGCCTAAATAGCCGTAGATCAGAATACTTGCACCAATGTGTATAGAGTTGGGACTTCCCAGTAACCAAACTCCTGCACCTCCGACAATAGCAGTGATGATAGAGACAAGATAAAAATCGCTAGTCTCCTGAATCATCGTTAACCAACCTAAAGTGATAAAGGGAATCGTATTGGCTATTAGATGAGGAAATCCACCATGAAGGAAAGGGGCAAATACAAGACCTCGCAAACCACTAATACTATGAGGTCGAATGCCAAACCTGTCTAATTGTCCGTCAAATATTAAAAAATCAACAATTTCTATAACCCAGAAAACTGCTATTACCGTTAATAAGATTTTAAATTCTTCAATAGTAGATTTTTTCTTCTGTATCCTGGTCATAACGAATTTTAGTTATCTAACCCTAGGGTCGTCTCTCCTAGACTAACAAGTTTCATGATAATGTTTGCAAATTTGATATTAAGTTTGTCTAAGTAAAAGCTGATTTTGAAATTTTTTTTATAATTTCTTGACGTAAGCTAAATCACATCTTTGGGTTTCTACTTCTGTAGCAGGTTCATAGCCATATTTTTCATACAAAAGTACTGCTTCTTTGAGTATGGAAGCTGTTTCAATCCAAATTTCCTGAAAACCGCGATTCCCAATGGTGGTTTCTAATCGTTGTAATAAATACTTACCTAAACCTTTTCCCCTCACTTCAGGTAATAAATACATCTTGCGGATTTCTACAGCTTTGTTACCTTTTGAGATAGGGTAATAAGCAGCAGTTCCTACTACTTTGGTTTGAAACTCTACTACCCAAAATTCTCCCCCTGGTTGGAGATAAGCAGATTCCACCTCCATTACATCCCGATCTGCTGTTTCTGGTTGCCAAGGTAAACCATATTCTGCTAAAACTTGACGAATTACATTAGCTGCTAAATTGCGATCGCACCTTTGCCAATCTCGAATTAAGAAACCTTGATAAAACTGATTCATTTGGGGATTGGGGATTGATTGTGATTACTTATTACTTATTAGGGCGTGTCATCAATTAGAAAAAAGCGATCGCTCTATAGATTCAAAGAAATTGACAGCAGACAATGAAGATATTGAACAGCAAAGATCATTCGTTCACTATTTAGACATACAATCTTAATACAAACTTTAAAAAACTAATCAATGTTTCTTGGGATAATAGCATCGACTATAACACCTAAAACTGAAGACTCAAAAGCCAGCACAAAGAATTTCAACATAGAGTAACGAACACCTTGGACAATGAGCCATAAATTATTATCAATAGCACTACTTTCCTTAGTGCCTTTCGCAGTTGCTACCGAAGCGCAAGCACTAAGTTTTAGCAAAGCATATGTTTTTGGTGACAGCCTTTCAGACCCAGGTAATATATTTAACGTTACTCAAGCAGTACAACCATTTACCTCACTTTTGGGTCAAGACATTCCTATTGTACCGCCAGTGCCTCCGTATAATACTGATGGGCGGTTTGCCGATGGTTTAGTTTGGGTGGATTTTTTGGCACAAGAACTAGAACTGGATTTAATCCCATCCACAGAACTAATACCAAGTCCTATTACCCTATTTCCCCAACCAGGAATTAACTTCAATTTTGATGGAGCAACTATAGACAATAGCGTTAACTTTGCCTTTGGTGGAGCGCAAACAGGATTCTTTGGTGCTGGAGAAACTGGAGAACTTATTCCTGGGATACTTACTCAGGTTAATGTTTTTGCAGCCGACCTTTTCCAAGCCAATAAGCCAGCAGATCCAGATGCTCTTTATATTATTTGGGGAGGCGCGAACGATTATCAAATTGTCTTAGATGCTAACCCTCAAGAATCTGTTAGTAATCTTACTCAAGCGGTGGAAATTCTCTACAGCCTTGGGGCACGCAATTTTCTTGTACCGAAACTACCAGATTTAGGCACAACACCACGTGCCTTATCACCTAACCCACCCATTGCTGCTTCTATACTTACCCAAAGAACAGAGGAACATAATAGGTTTCTCGATGCTGCTTTTGCAAAATTAAATTTGCTTCCAGACATAGAAATTGTTTCCTTAGATGTTAATGTCCTATTTGAGCCTATTCTTGCTAACCCAACAGATTTTGGTTTTACTGGTTTAGTTTCTGAATCTTGTTTACAGGGAGATCCTTTAACTACTGGTCTTGCTGATTTATCTTCTTGCAATAATCCAAATGAGAAGATTTTTTGGGACTTCATTCATCCCACTACAGCGACTCATAAAATTATAGCGGACTTCGTACTAGAGACTCTCGAATCTGGGTTTGAACCCACTTCTACTGTCCCAGAGCCTACATCATTATTGCCTTTGAGATTAATAGCTATGGCTTGGTGTTGGAATTTAAGCCGTGCTTTGACCAAAAAAATTTGGCGTTAGTAACTAATGGGTTCTGTGGATGAAGTTATTTAGAAAAAAGCGATCGCTACTCGTTACGATCAAGGTGTTATCAACTTTCTGGGTGCTATTTATTAGGCTGCTACTGTCGTTTGGCTTAATTACTCCTGACTCCTTCTTTAACTGTGTATCCTTGGCTCATGATAGGTAGTAGAGAGGATTTCACTTTCTATAGCAGATAACTCTTCTAAACGACTATCCACAGAAGTGCGATCGCTGTAATTAGTAGCCAAGACCCAATAAATACCATAGTGACGGGCTTCTGATGCCATTAAACTACGATAAAATTTAGCTAGTTCAGGATCGGGACAATGTGAGCCTAATAAGCCTAGTCTTTCGTGAGAACGAGCCTCAATTAATGCCGAGACTAACAAAGAATCTAACAGCCGATCTGGCTCTTGATGACGAATTTGTGCTTTGAGTTTCGCTCCATAGGGAGGAGAATTGAGGGGTGCTAGAGGAATTCCCTTTCTTTCTAGCCATTGATTAACCTGTTCAAAATGTTCTAATTCTTCTTTGGCGAGCGCAGTTAACTTACGGACTAAGCTAGTATAAGAAGGATAGCGAAACATCATGTTAATAGCTACCCCTGCTGCTTTACGCTCGCAATGGGAATGATCTAGAAGAATGGTATCTAAATTATTGATTGCTTGTTCTAGCCAGATCGCTTTTGTAGGCTGTTGCAAGATTTTAATGGTGATACCAGTAGAAGAAGACATTATTTAATTGCTCCCGACTGCGACTATTAAGTAAATATAAAGAAATATTTGTTTATAATTGTTGATAATATGCAATTATTACCTCTAAATCAAATAGCACAAAATTCCCATAATTGCTAATTAAAAGTTAGTAATGGGGAACAGTAAATACATACCTTAGTCAAACTAAACGTAATAATTAATAATCATCGGGAACAGTTAAAAAAACCAACCATGACGAACCATCGCCGAATTATTATTGGTGATGTCCACGGACATTACGATACTCTAATTGCCTTAATGGAATCTATTTCCCCTAATACTAACGATCAAGTGTACTTTTTGGGTGATTTAATTGATCGAGGACCTAAAAGTGCGAAAGTAGTAGATTTCGTCATCAACAATCAGTTTAACTGTATTTTGGGCAATCACGAAAAAATGCTACTAGATGTGGTTGGCAATGGACAAGTTTCAGTCGAACTGTATCAAGGATGGCTTTATAGTGGTGGTCATGCTACGGTTGCTAGTTATAACAGCAAGATTCCCCAAGAACATATTGATTGGATGAAAGGTCTGCCGTTATATTTAGACCTGGGAGATGTTTGGCTAGTTCATGCAGGTCTTTCGCCTCTAATGCCTCTATCAGAACAAAATTCCGAGCAGTTTTGTTGGATTAGAGAAGAGTTCCACTCTATTCCAGAACCCTATTTTGCTGATAAATTAATTATCACGGGACATACTATTACTTTTACTTTACCAGGAGTTAAGCCAGGGCAGATAGCAGTAGGTAATGGTTGGTTAGGAATTGAGACAGGAGCTTATCACCACAACAGTGGTTGGTTAACAGCATTAGATGTTACTGGGAATAAAGTTTATCAAGCTAACACTCAAGATGGCAGACTCCGAACTATGCCTTTAAAAAGAGCTTTAGCAGGAGTCGAGTTGAACAAAATTCGTCCTCGAAAATCTCGTGTAAAAGTTTAGTATAGTCAGAGGGGAAGCCTTGCGCGGGCTACTTATTTACCTTTTTATAGCATTGAAATTCTGATTTGAGGCTAAAAGCAAACCATGCTGTTGCTATAGTTAAAATTCCTGTTAACCACAAAGGTAATTTGTAACCTAAACTGACAAGTAAGCCAGAAATAAAAGGACCAAAAGCATTAGAGATACTTAGATATGATGCGTTAATTCCTAGTATCTCTCCTTGCTCTTGTTGATTACTGTTTAAGGACAAAACAGATTGAATTAATGGCATCGGAAAGGCATTAACTAAACTAAATAGAGTGAGGATAATAGCAAAAGCTGTAATAGTAGGAAAAGTTGGCATTAATAAAAAACTGACTCCTCTAATAAATAATGTCATTGCTAAAATATTAACTAGATTAAATCTAGATCGCAGTGGTTCTAAAGCCAAAACTTGAGAGATAAAGCCTAACATTCCCACTACAGAAAATGCGATCGCTAATTCCCCAGAATTACGGTTTAAGATATTAAGAAAGAAAGGCTGGAAAGCAAAAGTAAAAATCGTAAAGGTTACACCACTTAGGAAAGTCAGAATAAATAATTTGCCTAATTTGGGTTTAGTTGCTGATTTAGCTATTTTACTAAATTCAAAATCTTGCCAACTTAATTGAAAGCTTTTTGGGGCTGATTCTGGTAAAGTTTCTGGTAAGAAAAAGATGGTTATAATTACAGCAAATAAAGCGATAGCAGCCCCTACTACAAAACTCATTCCTAAAGGAGAAATACCTGGTAACGTAGGTAATTGTTGTGCTAAATAACTTAAAACTGGTCCTACTACAAAACCTAAACGAATAATTGCAGCAAAAATACCAAAGGCTTTAGCACGTTGTTCGGGAGGAGTGATATCGCTAATAACAGCAGTAGCTACGGAGTTATTTCCTCCTGTTAAACCATCAAGAATTCGAGCCGTATATAATAGCAATGCAGTATTACTAATACTTGCTAATATATTAGCTAATACTGTTCCTAATAAACTTATAATTAAAATGGGTTTTCTGCCCATTCTATCTGAGAATCTTCCTAATACTGGAGTTCCTAAAAACTGTGATATGGCATAAGCAGTAATTAAAAGACTGGCTTGGAAATCAGTTAAAGAAAATTGTTTAGCATAGGGATAAAGTAAAGGAATAATGATAGTAAAACTAATGGAATTAATGAAAGCAATTGCAGCAATAATCCAAAATTGCCCTGGTAATCTTTTTTCGATCATTACTGATAAAAATTGAGTGAAAGCTCTTAGTTATTTTAATAGACTATTTCTTGCTAAATCTAGTTCGTTTGCGCTTTAAACGCTGAAAAATATACAAGCTTAGAAAATAAGCCAGAATGCTAGCGATCGCCCCTACCACAACACATCCTACTAACAGAGTAACAGCAAAAATATACCCCGACTCCATCAGGGAAGAAAGAGATTCTAAATCTACCTCTTTACTCGATATACTTTCTACTCCCAGAAGTAATTTTCCTACTTTAAAATTCAGCATGAATAGGGGAATATAAGTAATGGGATTACTAATCCAAGTCCCAAGAGCAGCAGTAACTTTACTACCTCGCACAAAAGTAGCTAAAATAATGCCGATCAAAGTTTGAAATCCAAAAAAAGGAAAACAACCCGCAAAAACTCCTACTGCAAAACCTCTGGCGATCGCAACATGGTTTCCCCTCAACCTTAACAAACGTCGGTAAAATCCACGATACCTCTTAGCTAACCAATACTTAAATCTACTGTGATATCCGCGCTCTTTCGGGGTGAATTTTGCCGACAAACCCGAACTATCTTCTTGATACAATTTGCTCATTCGTGGATCTTCGCGGACTCACTGTACTTAATACTTACTTGTTCCATACTACACAAGAATTAGGTTTAACGAAAAGCACTCTTGTCAAAAAAAACTAGCAAATATACTTAATGTCTAAGATTCAAGGAGAAACTATAGTAGCGATAGCTACTGCTATAGTAGCCCAACAAGGTAGTATTGGAATTGTGCGATTGTCGGGAGAAACCGCTATAGCGATCGCCAAAAGACTATTTAACGCACCAGGAAAACAAACTTGGGAATCTCATCGCATTCTTTACGGATATATTCGTCACCCTGACACCCAACAACTCATTGACGAAGCTTTAATGTTGCTGATGCTTGCACCAAGGTCTTATACTCGCGAAGATGTAGTAGAGTTTCACTGTCACGGGGGGATTATTCCTGTACAGCAAGTCTTACAATTATGTATTGAACAAGGTGCAAAACTAGCTCAACCAGGAGAATTTACCCTCAGAGCCTTTCTCAATGGTAGGATTGACTTAACTCAAGCAGAAAGTATTGCAGAAATAGTCTCCGCACAATCTTCAGCAGCTTCTCAAGTCGCCTTAGCAGGGTTACAAGGAAAACTAGCTCAACCTATCCAAGAATTGCGCCATACTTGTTTAGATATTCTGGCAGAAGTAGAAGCCAGAATCGATTTTGAAGATGACTTACCACCCTTAGATGAAAATCTAATTCGCACTCAATTACAAGCAGTCTTAGAAAGAGTAACTCAAATACTAGCAACCGCAGAGCGAGGAGAATTACTCAGGAGTGGGTTAAAAATAGCCATTGTAGGTCGTCCTAATGTGGGAAAATCAAGTTTATTGAATGCTTGGAGTCGTAGCGATCGCGCTATTGTCACAGATTTACCTGGTACAACCAGAGATGTGATCGAATCTACCCTAGTAGTAGGAGGAATTCCGATACAAGTTTTAGATACAGCAGGAATTAGGGATACTTCCGATACAGTAGAGAAAATTGGGGTAGAGCGATCGCGTAATGCAGCTGAATCAGCAGATTTAATCTTATTAACTATAGATGCTACAGCAGGTTGGACAGAAGCAGACAATTTAATTTATGCTCAAGTCAAGCATCGTCCCCTAATTTTAGTTATTAACAAAACCGATCTTGCGACCGCAGAAGTTATAAAATATCCCACGGAAATAACTACTACTGTAAAGACTGCTGCTGCCAAAAATCAAGGAATAGAAGACTTAGAAACTGCTATCTTGGAATCAGTTAAAACAGGAAATATCACTGCTGCTAATTTAGACATTGCCATTAATCAAAGACAAGCAGCAACTCTTACTAGAGCCAAAGTTTCTCTAGAGCAAGTACAAGAAACAATTAATAGTAATTTACCTCTAGATTTTTGGACAATCGACCTGAGAGGAGCTATTCAAGCATTAGGAGAAATTACAGGAGAAGAAGTAACCGAGTCAGTTTTAGACCGTATATTTAGCCGTTTTTGTATTGGAAAATAGCCTTGCTCCTAGAGCTTTATATTTATCAACGGTTAATTAGCTCTGAGCTTGGTTACTATTCCCTGTTCCCTATATATCAATAAAATCACCACTATCAATTACAGTAGAATCAATCCCAGAAAGCACGGCTAAAATATTATTAGTGCTGGTTTCTTGGATTAAGGTAGCTGTATTAGCAACATTGTTGCTAATAGTGAGATCGTCAAATATCAAACCATCAGCTAAACCTAAAACATCTACACCATCAGTATAATCTCGAATTACAATACGATCCTTACTAGCTACTTGTTCAATCACAAAAATATCACTACCTCCATTACCAAATAGCACATCAGTATTTGCACCACCAATTAAACGGTCATTACCATTGCCACCTTGGAGAGTATCTCTTCCTGTTCCTCCTAGAAGAGTATCATTTCCTTCACCTCCTAGAAGTAAATCTGCACCATTATTTCCGCTTAAGAGATCGCTTCCTGCGTCCCCTCTGAGAGTATCGTTACCGTTACCCCCGAACAGTCGGTCATTATTACCTTGACCATAAAGGCTATCAGCACCATTCCCGCCTTTAAGAGTATCGTTACCATTACCCCCGAACAGTCGGTCATTATTACCTTGACCATAAAGGCTATCAGCACCATTCCTGCCTTTAAGAGTATCATTACCATCACCCCCAAGCAGTTGGTCATTTCCTTCTAAGCCAATTAGACTATCATCACCACTTTGACCAGTTAAAGTATCGTCATTTTCTGTTCCGCTCAAGACAAGATCGAGATCGAGAGAACTAAAATCAAATTCCCAGCCAATATCTTGTAACCCTGCATAATCTAAATTTGTTAATAGCTTCCTTTGACCATTAAAGATGCTAGGGTCTAATGCCACTTCTTGACTCTCTCCTGTTAAGGTTAGGCTGGTAGTTCCGTTAGCCCAGTGACTCAGACTGCCACTTTGTAAAGGGATAGAAGTTGCATTAGGGTCAGTTTCTGCTTGATATACTGCTAATGCGTTAGCACCTGTAAAATTGGTATCGCCAATTTGATTTGCCCAAGAGGAGCTACCAAAGCCTAAGACATGAGCTAATTCGTGAATAGCAACAGATAAGAAATCAAATTCATTAAAGTCTAATCCCTCTAAATCGGTAGTATTGTGCCAGTCGTAGGTAGTCGAACCAATGACTATATCAGTGTCGAAAGTGATAGAACCACCCCATATACCAACATCAGTAGCAGGGTTTGTTAATGCTCCTGTTTGACCCCGCCCTTTTATCAGATTTCTAAAGTCTGACGAGCCAGTCACACTCCAACCACCTGAACCTCCTTTACCTAGAGAACTGATATCTCGTCCGCCAGCATAGATAATGATAGTGTTCGCATCGACATTTAGATCTGTAATTGTTTCTATATTTCCTGTTGCCGGATTAAAAAAACTTGCTGTCCAAGTATTGAAACCATTATTGCCACCGATATCGGTACTTTCTAAACCTGAAGTTATTGCTGATAGATTATCTGTAATAAAATTTTCATAAAAACTAGCAGCTTGTTCTAAGGTTTCTCGTCTTGCCTCTCCTTCGACACCACTAAAAAAGCCTTCTGTATCGAAATCATAATTAAATTTAAGATCAATCATAATTTAACTAAAACCCAACTATCTGTATATAAAAACATTAAGATTAGAAACATACACCTAAAATTTGGCAAAGTTTCCATATATTTGTAGATTATTATGGTTCAAAAACTATTAATAATCAATTCGAAAAAATACGTAAATATTTTATAAAGTATATGTGAACATATCCTCATGGATATGAGTTGGAAAAACTGTAAATATAAACTTGTTTTAATCTTAAATATTTCATCAATAATTAAACATAATATCCCATCTTATTTCCATATTATGTAATATTTTGAACAATAGTAATTTAGATTAAATTGCCTGGTTTATCCTGCTAATTTAAAAATTACTTTTCTACGAATTAAACAGGGATATTATTTAAGTAATCCCCTATAAATAATAGATATTCAGATAACTTAAACACTATTATCTTGAAAAGATAATAGCCATTTGTCCTAGTAAATAGTTTGATTTCTGTAAATCTTCAATAGTTTAACAAAACTAAGACAAACTTTAGGTAATTACACTGACAAATAATACCAAATCCGATTATCAAAAGACACTTATAGCTGACAGGTTAAAACCTGATGCTATACAAGTAAAGTCTCAGACTATAAGGATGAGAATACTATGTAAACAGGATTTGGTATAACATATTATTCAGGAAAAAAATAGAAAAAATAGCTGATAATTACGCAACTTTTTTCAGCTAAATTAAGGTTGATAGAAAATTTAATAAAATAATAAATACCATGAAACTTAGAAATTTATCCAGAGTTTTTACTTGCCGTCAATCACGCTGTAAATTCTTAAGATAACCATAAAAAGGATGATTCCCTAGCCATTCATCAACTTCTTTTTTTAAATTATTTGTTTTATTACTATCAGGATTATAGATAACAATTCCATATTCTTCATAACTTAACGGGACTTAGACAAAAACACAGGTTCAAAAAGGGGTGAAAGCCTTATATATCAATAGTTTTACATCAAAATAGCTAGATCCTTAATATAGCTGGGTTTCAGCTGATTTTACATCGAAGATGTAAAATCAGC
>JAAUYH010143258.1_pt1 | contig 14732 bp, 12 predicted proteins | sample 7278061 | NCBI WGS metagenome assembly JAAUYH01 (sample SAMN14350203, study PRJNA611818) | marine sediment metagenome | isolation source: surface marine sediment (0.6m) | place: French Polynesia: Moorea | collected 2018-08
CGACCATGAATATCTTCCCATATATTCGTTATGAGTTCAAGTCTCTGCCCTTGCTCTCATCCCCCGGTTCCGAAGACTTCACCGGGGGACTTCCCGCAAGGAGTGTTAAATCCATCAAGGTATAAGGTAAAGGCACGACATAAAAAGTCATAGACGCGCTAGACACGTAGTGGCTTCTCGTAGAGTAGCGGCTTCGGTGCAGAGTAAGTAAAAAGTCAGTACAATTATTTTATACTCACTTTGATATTGCGTGGATATTGCGTGTGCTGTGCCTCGATTTGTAACTCATGACTAACAATAAAGTAATGCAGTTCCAACTTGGCGGAAAAAATTGGTGGCGTTATCCCTGGGCATACAGATTGTTGTGTAGCCTCTGTTTCGCTTGCACCTGGGGAATAGGAATGCCCTCTACCTTGGCAGCAGAAAGAATTACTATCCGTTTAGGACCATTTCAGCAGTCATTGGCGATCGCCGATTTAGAAAAGTTTGCCCAAACAGGTAAACTACCAGACAATTTGCAAGCCCTCTCACCAGTTTTAACATCACAAGTGCGAGAATTGCTGACAAAGCGGTTGCAAATCGATCCGACCATGGCAGACAAATTCTGGGATGAATTACAAAAAACTGCTGCGGGTAGAAAATTTATTTCTTCTTTGAGTGCTGCAATTCCCGGAAGTACAAAAGAAACCCTACAAGCAACGGTTTATCTGGCACTACGACAAGTGAATGGCTTAAGTGTAGTGAGTTTATTGCGCTCTTATCCCGAAGAAAATGTAACTTTAGATGCTTCGCGTTTTATATCCCTGGCAGTAGATTTTAACCCCAATCGTTTGCAAAGTCAGGCTTTGGGAGTTTTATTAGAAAGAGATTTATTTGTTAAAAACAATACAGAATTTCGGAAAAATTTTGACCCAGCAGCTAAGGGCAGAGAAACTGTTAAACAGCAAACAATTACCTTAGAAGATAGACAGCGCAAGCGAACAATTCCCGTAGACATTTATTGGAGTTCCCCTAAAAGAGAAAATCCCTTGGTGGTTCTTTCCCATGGCTTTGGTTCCAACCGCCAGTTTTTGGGTTATCTAGCCCGTCATCTTGCATCTTATGGTATCACTGTCGCTGCCATCGAACATCCCGGTAGCAATGCCATTGCAGTCAATCGAGCCTCAAGTGCAGGGGATTTAAAAAAATTGATTCCAGCTAGTGAATTTGTAGCTCGTCCCCAGGATATCAGCTTTTTGTTGGATGAGTTGGAGAAACTCAATCAACACTCAGGAAAATTTTATCAGCAATTCAATACCAATAAGGTAACTATTATTGGTCATTCCTTAGGTGGTTATACTGCTTTGGCTTTAGCTGGGGCGAAAATTGACTTGCAGGAATTACGAAAATTCTGCCGAAATAACCTTTCTTTGGGGGAATCTCCCGGAGATTGGTTACAGTGTGCGGCGGCTGAATTAAAAGATAAAAAGCTACAGTTAAAAGATAAACGTATTCAAAGTGTGATCGCTCTCAATCCTCTGATTGGTAATCTATTTGGTAAAAAGGGTTTGCACAAAGTTAAAAAGCCTGTATTAATCGTTAGTGCTACCGCAGATGCCCTTACTCCAGCATTAAAGCATCAAATCCAACCTTTTAACCAACTGCGGGGTTCCAAGTATTTGTTAACTGCTATTGGTGCAACCCACTCCAGTATTAGCGATCGCCCATATCAAGAAAATACAGCTATTAATGCCATTACCAAAGAACGACAAGGGGAAGAAACTAAACCTCTAAGACAATTAATTCAAGGTGTGAGTTTAGCATTTATCAAGCAATTAACACCACAAGCGCAAATTTACCAACCATTTCTCACTCCAGCTTACGCCCAATCTCTTTCGACAGACGAACTCCCCCTACGTCTTACTTCCGAGTTACCAACTAGCATCAAGCGGTGGCTAAATTAGTCAATAGTTAACAGTTAGGGTCTGCTGAATAACTTTAAAACTCTTATGTTGTAAGCCCCTCAGGCTATTTTTGTCGAAAAAAGTGCAACAGAATAGGGATATAAGGACTTGACACTCTCCTGCCTAAAGGCGAGGAGATTCTTGGTACTCTTCGAGAAGGCTACCCTAACGGGTTCCGCTTGCGGTACGCCTACAACGAGTCCACTTAAACTAAATCCCTTGCGGTATCTAGCCCAGAGGTGGTTCTCTCCTCAAGCGTTGACTTTCCCCCTGCGGTGGGGGTAGTTGGATTACTCCAAAAATTTGTTTTGCTTAAATTCTGTGTCGTCTAGTCCCTATAAAGATTTTACCTATTCCTAGGCAGAACTAGAACTATGGAATAGAACCCTATATCTAGCCTTCGGCAAGGCTGAGTCGCAAGCGACACGCTGCGCGAACGCCTACAATTGTCAAGGTACAGATTGCCGCTAGGCAGTTGGGTTTTTATACAGGTTGATTACCGTTCCTGTTAACGCTATTTTACCACAAAGGCAGGATCAATCCTGCCACCGGTTTACCCTACACCGAAGGCTGCGCCAACATCCCCGGTCACTAGACGCAGGGTTTTCACCCGATTTTCTTATAAAAACCTTGCGTCTCCAATGTTTTGGACTCCAAAAAATTGGAAAAAATAGGGGTTAAAGTGTTAAGAGTTCCCCGTTAAGAGTTCCCTACCCCCACCAAAGGACTTTTACAGCTAACGCTGCGCTACGCGAACAGCAAGCCCTAGTTAACAGTTATCAGTTATCAAAAATCCGTCATCAAAATGGTGATGGATTTTTGATTGGTATTGCAATTATCCATCTTCATCCAGTCTTGGAAGGGGAAACCTCGTCGGGTGCAAGCATTGCACCCCTACTCCCCAACTCCCTTACTCCCCCTCTCCCCCAACTCCCCCCTCTCCCCTCTCTCTCTTCTTTCCCCAACATCTTGCCTGTTATCGCTGCTTGTGATAAGAAGATTACACACAACACAACATTAGACTAAAAAATAAGACACAGTATAACTAAGTCCTGAAAGTAAATTTCCCCAATAGCTTAAATTTAGGAGCATACATGTTTGAGCCAATTATTGCTATAGTCCTAGTGCTGATAGGTTATGCCTTAGGATCAGCAAAACTGATTAATGAAGGAAACCAAGCCTTAGTGGAACGCTTGGGACGCAGACACCGTACACTTAAACCTGGTTTGAACTTTATTGTTCCCTTGGTGGATCAAATTGTGATGGAGGATACCACCAGGGAACAGATTTTAGACATTAAGCCCCAGAATGTAATCACCAGCGATAACATTTATCTAGAAGTGGATGCTGTTGTCTACTGGCATATTGTTGATATGGAGAAAAGCTTTTACCAAATAGATGATTTGCAAGAAGCATTGAATAATCTATCTACAACTACTCTGCGACAAACTATTGCCCAGAAAACTCTGGAGGAAACCAACAGACAACTGGATGAGATGGATGAAATCATTTTAAGAAAATTAAATCAAGCAACCCGAGATTGGGGAGTTGAAATTCTGCGGGTAGATATTCAAAGCATTACACCTCCTGAAAGCGTGCGGGATTCCATGGAAGAACAACGGGCTGCAGAAATTAAAAGCCGCGCTATGATTACAGAAGCAGAAGGGGAAAGGCAAGCTGCAATTAAGAAAGCAGAGGGAACTAAAGATTCAATGCGGATTATTGCTGAAGCCTTACGTTCTAATCCTGAAAGTCGGGAAATTCTCCGCTATCTGGTGGCTCAAGATTACGTGGACGCAAGCCAAAAACTCAGCGAGAGTACTAATGCCAAAATTATCTTTATGGATCCAGGCAAATCGAAGGAAATATATGAGCAAATGGTTGCTGATGAAGTTAGCGGTGTAGGTAATGGCAGCAGTTCCGAAAATGGTTCTTTGTGACATCCTCCTACACCAAATCAAAGATTATGGTGTAGGCTTCCTAAGAATCACTTCTTAGGGTTCCTGATAATCTGAAGCTGATTTAAAATTTAAACAGTCTGTCGGAAAATGGCATCAGCAACTAAGCAGACATCCCGCATTTGTTTAACATCATGAACTCGGAGCATATCAGCACCAGCATTAATAGCAGCACAACATGCCGCTGCGGTTCCCCAAACTCGTTTTTTAGGGTCTGGTTGATTTAAAATATGACCAATAAAACTTTTGCGGGATGGTCCAACTAAAATTGGACAATTAAGTGTTCGCAGTTCCGGCAAGCGGCGAAAAATTTCTAAATTTTGTTCGTAGTTCTTTGCAAAACCAATACCAGGATCGATGATGATTTTCCCTTGGTCAATGCCTGCATCTATTGCTACTGCAATTTGCCTTGCCAAAAAACTATAAATCTCCCTGATTAAATCCTCATAATCCGTCTGGTTTTGCATCGTTTTCGGATTTCCACGGATATGCATTAATATAATTGGTACATTTAAATCTGCAACCGTAGGCAACATTTCCAGGTCAAAACTGCCTCCAGAAATATCATTAATTATATCTGCACCCGCTTGTACAGCAGCTTTTGCCACTTCTGAGCTTGTGGTATCTACGGATATAGGTAGATTAATTTCTTGGCGCAATGCCTCTAACACTGGTATTAAACGTTGCAGTTCTTCTGCAAGGGTAATTTGTTCAGCCCCTGGTCGTGTGGATTGAGCGCCCACATCGATAATATCAGCTCCAGCAGCTAAAAGAGCCTTTGCCTGAGCTACAGCAGCAGTAATGGTGTTAAATTCGCCGCCATCACTAAAGCTATCAGGAGTGACATTCAAAACTCCCATTATATAAGTTTTCAGTCCCCAAGAGAAAGAGCGATCGCGGATAATTAGATTATTTGGGATTGACATGGATTTTTGATTTGAAACCACAGAGGCAGCTATACTTTACCCAAGTGATAACTGCTATATCTGTGGTTAATATCCACCTATTGGTAGTTGACAATACGAGCAAAACTTGCTGGTTCCAGACTAGCTCCTCCCACCAGAGCACCATCGATTTCTGGTTGTGCCATAATCTGATCAACATTATTCGGCTTAACTGAACCACCGTATTGAATTGTGACGTTAGGATTGTTGAGCTGAGTGCGAATTAAGCCGATGACGCGATTAGCTTCTATGGTTTCGCAAGTGTCACCAGTCCCAATTGCCCAAATTGGTTCGTAGGCAATGATCAAATTATTTTGATCAACACCCACTAAGTCTTTTTGCAACTGGTTGGTAATTATTGATTCGGTTTCCCCCGCATCTCGTTGTTGTTTAGTTTCTCCTACACATAAAATGGGGGTTAGACCGTGTTTTTGAGCAGCTTTAAGGCGCAAATTCACGGTTTCATCGGTTTCCCCAAAATATTGCCGTCGTTCGCTATGACCAACGATGACATAGCGTACACCAATTTCCGTCAGCATAGGAGCTGAAATTTCACCAGTGTATGCTCCATTGTCTTCCCAGTGGACATTTTGGGCACCCAAGTTAACACGGCTACCATGCAAACTCTGGGATAAGAGATTGAGGTCTGTAAAAGGGACACACAATAACACTTCTCTGTCTTGAGGAGTGTCCACCAAGCTGGGCAGAAATCCTTCTAAAAACTCTTTGGATTCTGCCTGGGTTTTGAACATTTTCCAGTTACCGGCAATAACTATTTTCCGCACAGATAATTCAGTCAAGAACAATAACGCTACTAGATGCATTTGTGAAGTACCCCTAGTTTCGCGAAGCGAAACTAGGGGCTTCGCGTCTCACTCGCTGTTGCCACGTTGGGGATACCACAAAGGTATTCGGGACTAAACCCGATAATGGTCTTACACAGCGTCTCTGGCATTTCTGCCTTTATCCCCTCAAGGGGGAACCCGCGCAGCCGCCCGCCTCCTGCAGGCAGTTTGATTATTTTACGCACAACACAGTTTGGTGTCCAACTTACGGCTATAGCCTGCCAGTGACCATGTTCCTTCCCCGAACTCTGCCGAGTACATACTTTATACCCAAAGGGTGGCCTCTTAGTCAGTCGGGTGGGTCATCGACCATAAGTATTTTCCCATATATTAGTTCGGCACTCAAGACCCTGCCCTTGCTCTCATGAGGCAGTGCGTTGCTCTGGTTCCCTGGCTTAAAGCAACTGCCGTCCCCCCGGTTCCGATTTTTCAGCTTGCTGTAGACTCCACCGGGGGACTTCCCGCAAGGATTGTTAAGTTTACTATATTTCATACACAATCATAAATATAAAATTGTAACGAAACTTACAGAATTTCCATTATCTCCAGAAAAAAACGTTAGCCTAGGCATATAAATCGGGTTCGCAACAGTACCGCGATGAGGAGAAAATTATTATGGTTTCAACACCCCTATTGCCTCTAGAAGCACCATCACCCGCCCATATTTGTCCTTTTGACCAAGCCTGTAGCTATCTAGACGCAGCGGCGAAAGAATTAAAGTTAGATGCAGGTATTGTAGAAATTCTCAGCAACCCCGCCAAGGTGATTACCGTATCTATTCCCGTAAAACGAGATAATGGGGAAATACAGGTTTTAGCAGGACATCGGGTGCAGCACTGTGATGTCTTGGGTCCTTTTAAAGGGGGAATCCGTTACCATCCAGCTGTCACCCTGCGGGAAGTTTCAGCCTTAGCAATGTTGATGACTTGGAAATGTGCGCTGCTGGGTATTCCCTATGGTGGTGCCAAAGGTGGTATCGCTATAGATCCAAAACGCTATAGTGTGAGTGAGTTAGAAAGAATTACCCGGCGTTATACTAGTGAGTTAATCAAAGATATTGGTCCATCAATAGATATTCCTGCCCCAGATATGGGTACTTCTGCCCGAGAAATGGCTTGGATGATGGACACTTATTCTATGAACGTCGGTCATGCTGTCCCTAGTGTAGTCACTGGTAAACCTCTTTCTGTTGGTGGTTCTTGGGGAAGGGAAATGGCAACGGGACGCGGTACGATGATTATTGTCCGCGAAGCATTGACTGATAAAGGTCAACCCGTAGCTGGGACACGTATAGTTATCCAGGGTTTCGGTAATGTCGGTAGTGCTGCGGCTATATTACTCCATAAAGCGGGAGCTAAAATTATTGCTGTTTCTACAGGCAGTGGTGGTATTTTTGCGGAAGATGGTCTAGATATTCCTGCCTTAAAAGCCTACGCAGATGAGAATCGTAGGAGTGTTGTTGGTTTTCCATCAGCAAAACCCATTAGCAATGCAGAGTTACTAACTTTACCTTGTGATGTGTTGATTCCCGCAGCTTTGGAAAATCAAATTACTGAAGAAAATGTTGATCGTGTACAAGCCAAAATCATTGCAGAAGCTGCTAATGGTCCGGTAACTCTGGGTGCTAACCAAGCATTAGAAGCGCGGGGTGTGACGGTATTACCAGATATCTTAACCAACGCTGGGGGAGTTGTAGTTAGTTATTTGGAGTGGGTACAAGGTCTTTCTTATCTGTTTTGGGATGAGGAAAGGGTGAATCGAGAAATGGAACACTTGATGGTACAAGCATATCGTCATGTCATTGAAACCTCCAAGACGCGCCAAGTTTCTCTGCGGTTAGCTGCTTATGTGCTTGGTGTCGGTAGGGTAGCGCAGGCGTTATCTGATAGGGGCTTATATCCGTGAACTAGTCAGATCGGATTCCCGGCTTTTTTGAGAAGTCGGGAATCTTCATTAAAAATTAAAAATATCATCGTTTCATGATACTTCTAATGTCAAGAAATCATGATAAAAAAAATTCCAGGATAAACCAACGACTGCTCTTATTATAGCAGAAAATATGGGGGTGTAAAGCCTGAAATATCGTTCACGAAAAAATGAGAATAGTTATCATACTCATGTTTTTTGGCAGGGAAATCGCATTTTTGGAGCTTTAACAAAAGTTTACGGTTAGGTTGTCAGATTCTTTACTGAATTCGCTGTGTTTTTGTGGTGACACAGATAGATAAGGTGAGACAGCGAGAGCAAGCTGACTTATTAAATAATTTGCGATCGCGTTTATCAGAACAGTTAGGTATTCAATCTCCGGTTTTATATCCCTGTTCCGCACAGGTGATATTGGATGAGATAACTGGAGAGGAACCAGTACCATCACACTTAATGGTGTGGACAGAAAAATTTCGGGAGTTAGAAAACTCTGTTTTCAGTCGTTTAAGTAAAGAGCGATCACTCAGTATTGCGGAAAATGTCTTGCGGGTGTTGACGAGATTATTTGAACAGCTAGATGGACATTTACAAACTCAATGGGAGGAGTATAAACAGCGTCAAATTGCAATTGAACGGGAAGTTATTCCTGATTTAGCATCCTTCACTGCTTCGGAAGAAAAAATATGTCAAGGGATGTTAGAAGATGCAATTTCAACTACAACTGCAAAGGTAAATCTGTTAGTGCAGAAATATCGAGAAGAAACAATTTCCCGAATACGCACTAAAATTTTTAACGCTGATGATGAAACTGAACTTGAAAGAATTGTAAACAGTGACGCTGAAGAAATTCTCAAGCAAGCACAACAGGATTTACAAGTGGAGTTACAGCGTAAAACGGAACATATTTCCCAGATAGCAAGAAAAGCTAGTAATCAGTTTGATCAGAAATTCGCTGAAGCTTATAACAAGTTACAAACTCTGACAGCAAAGGTAGAAATTCAAAACACTACAAATAATAGTATCTCTATTAACACTTCTAGTGTTTTTACCTCCATGCAATCCCTGAATGAAGAAATAGATACTCAAGAAGATTATTATGCTTGGGGAGGTGCAGCAGCAGGTGCAGCTATCGGTAGTGCTATCATCCCTGTTTTTGGGACAGTTGTTGGTGGGGTAATTGGTTTTGTAGCGTCTCTTGGGTTTTTTGCTTCTTTAGATAATCGCAAACAAAAACTGTGGGAAAAACTGTATCCTTCTCTATCTTCTTATTTTGAGACTGTCAAAATACAAGCAAGACAAGCTACAGAAAATCATGGACGTATTGTACAGAATGCACTGCAACAGCGAATAGAGACATATATGTTGCATTATCAAGAAACCGTGGATCAAATTCTCGCTGAACAGAAAGCAGAATTGCAACGCTTGAATCATTTACAAGCAACAATTACCACTGATTTACAAGAAATAGAAAGACGACGTAAGACTTTAGAAGCACAGCAAAAAAAATTGATAGATAGATTAGTTTAAATTCTTGGTGTCTTCGTGTCTTGGTGGTTCAATAGATACTAAATTCGATACAGGTTTTTATTTTGTAATTTTTTCAGAGGTTAAAATGACACAAACTTTAATTAATACTCACAAACAGTACGAAATTTTTAAAAAACGTCGTCAGCATCTGCTTGATTTGATTCAGCGTCAACTCGATGTTTTAGAATCTCTTGATATGAAAGTGGAAGCTGAGACGATTGATAAATTACAAAAGCGTCTGAAATTAGACAGCTTTAAGGTATTGGTTTTAGGAGAGTTTAAACGGGGTAAAAGCACCTTTATTAATGCGATGCTTGGTGATGAAGTTTTACCAGCTTATGCTAAACCATGCACTGCGATTATTAATGAGGTGAAATGGGGTGATTATAACCGTGCTGTACTGCATTATAAACCAGAATCTGATGGCACAGTAAAACTTCCAATCGAAATCGATGTTAAAGACATAGAAAAATATGTTGTGATTAAGGATGATGTGGGTGAAATTCAAGAAAGTCCTTACGACAAAGTAGAATTATTTTGGAATTTACCACTTTGTAAAGATGGTGTAGAAATTATTGATTCTCCTGGATTAAATGAGCATGACATTCGTCAAAAGGTGACAACAGATTATTTGTCTACTGTGGATGCAATTTTGTTTGTCATGTCTTGTGAAGTCCTCGCATCTAAAAGTGAGATATAATTTATCGATAATAAACTAAAAAGTTTAGGTCATGAAGAAATATTTTTCATTTGTAATCGGATAAATAATATCAGAAGTAAAGAAAGAGAAAGCATCAAACAACACGCTTACGGGAAATTAGAAAGTCAGACAAAACTAGGAAGAGAAGGAATATTTTTCATTGATGCTTTAGGTGCTTTAGAAGGACGTTTAGATGGATATGAAGAACGAGTACAGGTATCTGGTGTACCGCAGCTTGAGGAAAAATTAGCTCAGTTTCTGACAAGTCACAAAGGTAGAATTAAAATCCTCCAACCAGCTAAAGAGTTTAAAGGTAGTATTCAGCAAGCACGAAAGACTAGCTATGATAGGGAAGGAATGCTGCGAACGGATTTAAAAGCTTTAGAACAGAGATATGAAACTGCTCAAGTACCGTTAAAGAATCTTGAGATAGAACGTCAGAAAGTAGTTAGTCGTTTATCTAACTTTATTGCTGATACCAAACCTATCGTTCAACAAAAAGCTCTCGCATTTTATCAAGAATTGGCTGATAAAAAATTAAATGAGTGGATGAATGAATATGAAATCAAGGAACCCGTTGAATTTTTCAAATTGGAGTGGGTGACACAACAAATAAACAGAGTGGTAGAAGAAGTTACAAATCACCTTGCTAGTAAGATAGAATCAGAATTTGTTTCTTGGCAAAATTCTGAATTACAACCATTGTTAATTAACCGATTAGAAAACTTGACAATGGAACTACAAGAAAGAGCAAAAGTATTTACCAAAGATGCTGAAAATTTAAAAACACAATTGTTTAATGATGCTGTGGTTGAAAAAGATTCTATCAAATATCAAGAAGCAGAAGTCTCTTTAATGGAAAGAATCTTAGCTGCTGCTGGTGGATATTTAATTGGTGATTTTGGTTCCGCAGCATTGGGAGCAGTTTTTGGTTACCAAGAAATGCTTAAAAGCTTGATTCCCCAAATAGGTTTAGGTATTGCAACATTAATTTTTTCCCACCTCTATTAATTCCAACTATGGCTATTGCTGGTATAGTTCAGGGTGTTTGGAAAATGAATTCGACTAACGATAAAATCAAAGAATCTGTTACCAAAGAATTTATCAATCAACTGCGTCAAGACAGTTATAAAAGAGCAGATGAACTCAGTGAAAACGTTGTTAAGCAACTTGCCAAAATCAAAGAAGCTGTCAATCAAGAACTGGGGAAAGAAATCCAAAGTATTCATGACCAAGTTAAGTCGATTTTAGACGAAAAACAAAAAGGTCAAGCAAATGTTGATGCACAGCTAATAAGATTAGCAGGTGTTCGTCATAAATTGGAACAAATTGACAGAGACTTAGATGAATTAATCGCAGAAGTTGCTGTTCTCTAAATAACTCGTTACCAGCTATAAGCTGGTAACATAAAATCTAAATATCTATTATCTCTTCCTCTGCGTCTGGTGCGATTTTTTAAAAAATGTAATTCCTTTACCGATAATTTAACCCCACAACCATCCAAAATTATGTTAGCGAATCATAACAAAAAAAATCCCAGGACAATGGTAGGTATACTCCCATCATAGCAAAAATCTGATGCTGTAAACCATTGAAATATTGTCAGCGAAAAAATGAGAACGGTTATCAACCTCATGTTTTTTGGCAGAAAAATACCATTTTGAGGAATGTAATATCATTTAACAATTACCCGTGAGGATAAAAATCTCTCTTGAGTGATTCCCAATCCCAATTCCCAATCCTTCTAGCTCTTGTTACAATCAGCTTTACAAAACTAGAGTATCTGCCAGAACAATGGTACAAATGGATTACTTGGCAGCTTGTAGTGAGTAATTTAGTATGCAAGTAGTGCCACTAAAGTGCTAACTACAAACAAAATTAATGTGCCAGTTGAGTACATCCTGATTGATTAATCCGCACAACACTCTTGATAGTCTAAAAAAATGAAACCATCAGCAAAATTCGACTTTGATGATGAGAAGTTTAACGCACCACCTTCTCAAGTCATTCCTTGGTGTCAGATGATCAATCCCCGCTACGGAGATAATGGCATCGCATCCTATGGTTTGGCTATTAAACTAGATAATGCTCAGGCTGTTGGCTTTGAACCCGATCAAAATTGGCATCAGGTGGATCATGCTTTTAGTTCTGCAGTAGAAACGGTGTATATGGCTACTACTCCCCGGTTGGTGATTGTGCGTCGAGGACCTTTATCTGTGAAAGATAGGGAAACGGGAATAAAATTGGGTACTTTGAAAGAGAATTATGATGCTTTTTTAGCAGACAAGCTTAAATTTAAAACTTTCACCCGTTATCTCATTTTTTTAGTGGATGCAAATAAAAAATTTTTGCATGAATCTCCCCTACAGTTAACTTTAAATGGTGCAGCAGGAGCAAGTTTCAGTAAGTCTTACTGCGAATATCAACAAGGAAGAATTAGTGGTGGTTTCTTGGCTGAATTAGAACGTGCCTATGCTGGATTTCGCAAGCAACCATTAACACCTAAAGGTCCATTATTTCACGCCCATGGCATTTTTTCCCCCATTCTTGACTGTGAAGAAAGAGGAATTGAACCAAATACGGTTTTAGTCACTTCCACTGTGGACTACAAACATCCTACAGCTGCCACGTTAACAGAATATATGATTGCTTCTGATTCTCCTGAGTCTGCAATTATTTCTAAGTACTTTGAAGAATACAAGGATTTTGGCAAAGAACCGGTGAAATCAGACACAGCAAAAATGGCGGTAGCAGACGTTTCTAGTTCCTACGTTTATGCTGATGAAGATGATTTTGGCTATCCACCTTACTAGGTGAAGATAGGGAGGTAAGGGAAGTAGGGGAAGTAGGGGGAGATGGAGAAGATGGGTTACCGAAAAGTGGAGTGATGGGTGGAAGTTAAGCATTACTTAAGACTGGAGTGATTAGTGATGAGTGAGGAGTGGAGAATGAAACCTTCTAATTCCTAACTTCTAACTTTTAAACCCAAACTCCTAACTTCTAACTCCCAAAACAATTAAAAATTAAAAATTAAAAATTGGTAAATTCTAAATTCTAACTTCTAAATTCTAACTTCTAAATTCCAACTTCTAAATTCTAACTTCTAACTTCTAACTTCTAACTTCTAACTTCTAACTTCTAACTTCTAACTTCTAAATTCTAAATTCTAAATTCTAACTTCTAACTTTGCGTTTTATAATTCCTAACCCCAACCCCGCTAAATATCCTGTTGTCCAAGCACTTTGGAAGTTAAACCCCCCAGTTACACCATCTATATCTAAGATTTCTCCTGCAAAATGGAGTCCCGGAATTATGCGACTTTCCATTGTCTTAAAGTTAACTTCCTTCAGATTTACCCCTCCACAGGTAACAAATTCGTCTTTGAAAACTCCTTTACCTTTAATTGCATATTCTCCGTGAGTCAGTTCTTGCACTAATCTATTTAATATTTGTTTAGATACTTCTGCCCATTTTATATCCGTATTAATATTTAAGCGAGAAACGATATATTGCCATAAACGGTGAGGTAAATCAACGCCACGATGTAATTTTATTGTCCGCTTTCCCCATTCCTTCTTTACTGCTAATAGTTGTTCTCGCACTTGTTCTTGATTTAAGTCAGGCAACCAATTAATTAACAAAGTACCTTGGTAATGGCTGTCATGGAGAATTCTTGCACCCCAAGCAGAAAGTTTCAAGACAGCAGGACCACTTACACCCCAGTGGGTAATTAATAATGGTCCAGTTTGTTCTAGTTGGGGTTCCCCTGGTACACATAGCCTTAAACGTGTAGAATTCACACTTACTCCTGCTAACTTCCTTAACTGTGCATCGGAAATATTAAAGGTAAATAAAGAGGGTACTGGGGATTGAATTTCATGTCCTAACTCCCGGACAATTTTATAACCTATGGGGTTACTTCCCGTAGCTAAAAGTAGGCGATCGCATTCTATAGTTTCCCCCGATTTGAGAACAATCTCAAATCCTTCTTTACCAGGTTTAACTGCGACAACGGGGGTTCCTATGCGAATTATCACCCCAGATTCCTTGGCTGTCTGCATCAAACAGTTGACAATTGTTTCCGAAGAGTCGGTAATGGGAAACATTCGTCCATCAGCTTCTGTTTTGAGGGGTACTCCGTGGGTAGCAAACCAGGTGACTGTATCTTTGGCTTGAAAGCGAGTAAAAGCACCCCGCAGCGCTTTCCCCCCTCGGGGATAATTTTGCACTAACAAAGCTGGTTCAAAACAAGCGTGAGTGACGTTACACCGTCCTCCACCAGAAATGCGAACTTTCCCTAGAGGTTGGCGAGTAGCTTCTAATAAGGTAACTTGGGCATGAGGATGAGCAACAGCAGCTGCGATCGCTCCAAAAAAACCAGCTGCACCACCCCCAACAACAACGACTTTTAAAGTTTGTAAAGCCAAGAAATTCACCATAAAAAAACAGCCTCTCTATTTCAGACTAGCTGTTTTCTTACCAGTTTGCTTATCAATCTTTAATTATTCCACAGGTTCAAAATCCTCCTTTGTGACGCCACAAACCGGACATGACCAGTCATCTGGGATGTCTTCAAAGGGGGTTCCTGGTTCTATACCTGAATCTGGATCGCCAACTTCAGGATCATATTCATAGTTACAAACAGTACATACATATTTCATGGTTTGAATCTCCTTATTTGTGCTTTAGTTGTGGCTAATCTAACAACTGATGTAATGATGGCACAAAATCAGAAGATTTAAAAAAGCCCAACCCATCAAAATTAATAGGATAGATTACTAGTGCTTTGTCCCATTAATTTTGTGAGTTTGTCTTAATCCTGAATGCTATATAAATTAAGGGTTTTAACGATATAAAAACCCCTCAGAACTAATGGGACAGAACACTAG